>Ga0206851_1222_pt1 | contig 13165 bp, 14 predicted proteins | sample Alteio_BWOrgCont_13_FD_152904 | JGI IMG/M metagenome (GOLD analysis project Ga0206851, IMG submission 152904) | Enriched cells from forest soil in Barre Woods Harvard Forest LTER site, Petersham, Massachusetts, United States -... | ecosystem: Environmental > Terrestrial > Soil > Temperate forest >... | reverse complement strand
TTCAACAATCCGAACACCAAATCATACAGCATTAACCTAAAAGTAGGTCTTTAATCAAGGCACTAAAAAAAAACAAAAAACATAATTATCCTTGCCCTTTTAGCCACAACTCTTGCGAGTTGCCGCAAAGGGAACGACCTCTATGTAAATCCAAACCTGCCGGCAGGAGAAAGTCCAAATGCAATGCTTCCAGGAGTTGAGGCTAACACTACCATGAATTATGAAGGTGGTATGGCCCGTATTGCCTGTATCTTCATGCAATACCAAAGTGGGGTTGTTACCGGCTCCAGTCAATATGAAACCTACCTCATGACCTCTACAGACATGGACAATTACTGGGGTGGTTTGTATGTTGGAGCCATGAAGAATGCACAGCTCATGTACCAGATGTACGAAAGCAGCCGTCCTTACTATGCGGGTATTGCCCGGATTAACATGGCCATCAATATGGGTATTGCCACTTCACTCTGGGGCGACGTTCCTTACTCTCAGGCATTCGGTCTCGGAATTCAGGGAGGTAACATCACCGGAACTACACAGCCCAAAATGGATGCACAACAGAGTATACTGAACGCAATCCAGGCCCAGCTCAATCAGGCGATAACCGATCTGAACCAGCCCTATGCAAGTAATACAACGGTACCTGGAGGAGATGATGTCATGTTTCAGGGAAATACTACAGCCTGGATTAAAGTTGCCTATACGTTAAAAGCCAGATACTTCAATTGGACCAGCAAAAGATCTCCAGGCCCTTCGGCCGATAGCGTAGTTGCCAATCTGGCTCTGGGAATGGCCTCTAATGCTGATAATTTGTATACTGCACACAATTCAACTGCAGACCAGAATCAGTGGGCTGCATTCGAAAACGGACGTGGTTACAACGTAGCCAACGAAACACTTATCGACTCCTTGAACATCAACGGAAGGGTTGACCCCCGTACGAACTGGTACTTTGATACCACCGGTTCTGGAAACGGTACACCTGTCGGAAATATCCTCGGTCAGTTAAACCCCAATGGCAATGATAACATGCTGGGTCCCTACCTTTACAACGGGGCAGGTACACTTCCTACTCCTGTTGTAACCTATGCAGAAGCTGAATTCCTGCTGGCTGAGGCACAGGAACGTCTGGGTAGCTCTGCTTCTGCTCTGACTGCTCTGAACGCTGCAATTGCTGCAAGCATTTCGAATGTCACTCAAGGTCAGGGTACAACCTATACGGTTCCCAGCGCATCCCTGCACACCATTATGACTGAAAAATGGAAAGCCATGTTTGGTCAACCTCTTGAAGCTTATGCTGATTACAGACGTACAACCTTCCCTTCCCTGATGGTAAATCCGATCGGCGTACTAACTTATATTCCACAACGTTTTCCGGTAGACTTACAGGAATCAACAGCTAATCCAAATGCTGTTTTTATTCCGTTGAACGTGCCGGTTTGGTTTGCACAATAAGATAAGACCATGACATTGAAGCCCGACCCGGATTAACCGGGTCGGGCTTTTTTTTAGACCCCCTACTTCATTTTCGCCCGGCTTCCCTCCTTTTAACAAGGCCGCGCCCCTGACCCTCTTTGAGGGGCAACGTCAAAAGTTGGGGAGTAACCGACTCTCTGTATCAGAAACGTGAGGAAAAAGATCGTTTAAGTGAAAAGTTCGGGCAAGCCTCAAACGGAATTGTGATCTAAATCACCATTTTTGTTAAACATGCTCCGATTTGTCAAAAAAAAAACGGTTTTCTATAAATTAAGAATGATTTTAGTCACTCAAGTGATCAGAGGACGTGCATCTTTGACTTCGCTTGCCTTCCTGCCCTGTAAAGACGATTCAACGTATATGTCCGATCAGTCACATCGTAACTCCAGAAAACAGCTCATCGGCTAAATTACCAGGGATAGATCCATCCCAAAATGTCACCCTCAAACATGAATGCCGCTTCCCGCTTTCCTGTCTATGACCATGCAACCCCTCTGGATTAACTAAAAAGGAGTCAGTTACTCATTTTTTTACAAATACATATTCCATATAAATAGATTGTTTCTATATTTGTCGTATTCCGTATACAGGTCTCATATACGGTTAACTATACATATACTATCAAACAATATTATAAAAAGACAAAATCAAATGAAAACAAAAAACATAATACTCATCTTTCTGTTGGTTGCTGTACTTTACAGCTGCCGAAAAGGGCACGACCTCTATGTCAACCCCAACTTACCCGTTAATTCAACACCCAAGGCCATGCTCGCCGGGGTTGAAGCCTACACGACCATGAACTACGAAGGAGGCACCGCCAGGCTGGCCTCTATTTTTGTACAATACCAAAGCGGTGTGGTGGCCCAGAGCATGAATTACGATCGTTACGTCATTGGTTCTGCTGACATGGACAATTTCTGGATCAATCTGTATGTCGGGGCCATGAAGAATGCAAAACTGATGTACGACAACTATGAAAATGCTTACCCCTTTTATGCGGGCATAGCCCGTGTGAACATGGCCTTTAATCTTGGTATCGCCACCGAATTATGGGGTGATGTTCCCTACTCCCAGGCCTGGCAGCTGACCTCCACCGGAGGAGCTACCCAACCCAGGATGGATGCCCAGCAAGACATACTGAATGATATTCAATATCAGCTCAATCAGGCGCTTGTTGATTTCAGTAAACCGGCTACAGTCAATGCCGTCAGGCCCGGCAATGACGACATTCTATTGCAAGGCAATATCCCGGCATGGATCAAGGTTGCCTGGACACTCAAGGCGCGGTACCATAACTTATTGAGTAACCGCGATCCTCAAGGCTCTGCAGACAGTGTGCTGTACGATCTTTCAAAAGGCCTGGCATCGAATACCGACAACATGTACACCAACCACAAAACCTCTAACGACCAGAATCAGTGGGCCCAATTTCAAAATGCGCGCGGATATAATGTAGCTTGTCAGATCTTGATCGATTCGCTCGGTAATATGAATGACCCCCGTACTCCCTGGTACTTTGACACCACCGGTACAGGCACCAATGGGCAATTGAATGGTCATGCCGTTGGTAATCCACTCGGCAGCGATACCGTGGCCCTAAAACTGGGCCCCTATCTATATAATGCCGCAGCCAACCTCCCCACCCCACTCGTTACTTACGCCGAAACAGAATTTCTCAAAGCCGAAGCCTATGTCCGTCAGGGGAACTCCACAAATGCCTTGCTCGAATTAAATAATGCCATTGCGGCTAGCATTCAAAATGTGACCCGAGGAACCGGAAAACTATACACCAAAAATAACGCGTTCTTAAACACCGTAATTACCGAAAAATGGAAAGCCATGTTCGGACAACCGCTCGAAGCCTACGCAGACTATAGACGCACCGGCTTCCCGAACCTGATGGTGCGTCCGCACGCCTCGATGAATTGCATCCCGAAACGGTTTCCGGTAGATTTACAGGAAGAAAACAACAACCCCAACGCGGTCTTTATCCCTCTGACCGTTCCTGTTTGGTTCGCTCAATAGCTTAGGCCTGCTGGCATGCAAAAACAAAAGGGGCAGTGTCAAAAGCTGGGGTGCTGAGATCACATAAACGCCAAACGTTGGTCCAACCAGCTCGCCTGCAGTCAGTATGTCGTTTTTCAATTGGAGTGTCTCGTCTGGCAGTTGCAACACATCGTATATCCGTTGCATCACAACGTGTTTTACTTCCGGAGCTGTTTTTCTGAAAATATGCCCCTTCGCGAATGCTTTCAAGGATTTAGCGTTGCAGAGGAAGCAGGATGTGTTGACGAGGAAGTAGCGTGTATTGAAAAGGAAAAAGACCCGATTGCAAGGGAAGAAGACCTTATTGCAAGGAAAGAGATACAAAATCCTGGTTTATTCAATCCGTTTGCTCCGCAGAAAATGACGTTGACCCAACAAAAGCCCTGCTTTAGCGATACCGAAGCAGGCTTTTTTTATTAGTTTTGACCCACTCTGTTTACCTGGCCTGCAAATCACCGATCTTGGAGCTGAATTGCCTTTCACCCAGATTGACTTGCTGAGATGAACCTACGAAATGCCATCCTTCAGGAACATTCCAAAGCCCAGACCTTGCGAATTTCGGAGTATGCGGGAGCTGCCCCCACTCAATTCGCTGAGCTCATGACCCTTTTTCTCGGGAATGAATACAGGGTTACCCAGCGGGCAGCCTGGGCGGTAGCAATCTGTTCCGAAAAACAGCCCCAACTTCTACATCCCTGGCTGAAAAAGCTTATCACAAATCTTTCTAAGACCGATCTGCATGCTGCCGTGAAACGAAACACCTTGCGTATCCTCCAGTATGTGGAGGTACCCAGAACACTTCAGGGAATGACCGTTACAAATTGTTTTATACTACTTCGGTCGGCCACAGAACCAATTGCCGTCAAGGTCTTTGCAATGACCGTTCTTTCGAATGTGTGCAAGAAGGAGCCTGGTCTTATCAAGGAATTGAAACTTGTCATCGAAGCCCAACTTCCCCAAGGATCTGCAGGCTTTCTTTCGCGGGCAAGAAAGGTATTAAGAGAGCTTTCGAAGTTTGAAAGATGATTGGAAAATAAGAAGCTGCGAATTAAACCTCCTTGCTCTTCCTTTATCGGTATGATCGTACTGTTTAAATCAGGTTCCAGGATTTATACTCCGACATTTTCCCTTCCCTTTCAAGCATAAGCGATACACGGCCAATAGTAAAACTGCATACCGTATACCCCTGCTGTACTAATTCCTTGACTCCATCGAGACTGGCACCCTTACACCCCCGGGCAAGGGTGAGATGGGGCACAGCACCGACTGACATATTGCGTTTGAGGGCCGGGATGCTGTGCTTTAACTCTGTTACAAGCTGATTTTGAAACACCGTATACTGCTCAGATTCGTTCAGACTAATAAACAACGTGCCGCTGGATTCAAAACTGGAGATGCATTTGGTTTCGAACAACATCCTGTTGAGCTGACCAAACAGCCCATCCAATAAACTGACCAGCTGTTTTTCAATTCCAGCCTTTAATAAAAAAGAACAAACACTTAAATGTGCAGGAGCGCTGGATGAAGAGAAACTCAGTCCAGGAACGGCCCTAAGCGTGTGACGGAGCGCAGACACCTGTCTGCCAACAGCATCTGAAGGCAGCAGGAGTATATAAAACCGATTTTTCATGTATATGCCTTTTTTCTTACCAGGCAAAAGTAGTCATTCTCGAGGGCAAGATATCCAAAATCATAAGAGTAGAAATAGGTCTCCCCCCTTCTGTTGGTATAGATACTCGTAAATAAACCGGGTTCGAAACCAAGATCCAGTAATTTCGAACGAAGACAGCGCATCGTTTCCTGATTCATGAGCAGTTCCATTAAGATGCGTCTGTTTTTACGCAAGGAATAATTTACCGTTCGAATGTAGTTGCTCCCATCATCCTTCAATTTATTGTGATATGAATTCCTGCAGGAATCAGAGCAAAATTTTTTATCGGCCCTGCCCGAACATTCTTCACCACATTCTGCGCAGGGCTTCCTGATCTTTTTGAGTATTGTCTGGAGTTCCATTTTCAATTGTTGATTTATTGAAAACCGCTAAGAACTGAACCGCTCTGAAAAGAGCCCCTGTCCGATTTTCAAGATGAAGTTTTCCAAAACTGTTTTTTTTACTTTTTCGTTTCTAAACAAACTGCTTCTTTCAGACATCCCGTGTAGAGGTTCGATTAATTAAATTGCGGCAAACAGGAAAGCTTATCGTAATCATTGTCGCGTTTCTATGAACCAACCAACGAGGTAAGGCGTGAAAGCCATTTTAAACATTTATAAACGTTTATACACGTGTATAAACATTTAATTACCGAAAAAGGACGAAGCGGGGATGCATCTTTGCTATGTAAAAACAAAAACGCGCTGCGCCGGGCAATCCGGCAAAATTCGCAAAAAAATAAATTCGAATCAACCGTGTGCATCGTTCATTTTTTAACAACCCTTAAAAAACAACGCCATGAAAACCATCTGCAACAGTGTACAATTATCAGGACGCCTGGGCAAGGACCCCGAAGTCAGGATCTTTAACGGAGGAAAAAAGAAAGCTCAGGTTTCGCTCGCTACCACCGAACGGTTCAGGAATTCAAAGGGAGAATGGGCCAATGATACACAATGGCATCTCCTGGTAGCTTGGGACAAACAAGCTGATTTTTTTGAACAGAACCTAAAAAAGGGTTCGGAAGTAAGTATCCAGGGCAGACTGGTAACCCGTAAGTATGATGATAAAACGGGAGCCCGTCGATACGTCACCGAAGTGGTGGTGAATGAAATATCCCTGCCCGGATCAACAACATCAGAGCCCGAAGAAACTCAACACGCAAAACCCGGGCTTTGAACCTTGCCGAATCACCTATAAAAGAGAGGGCTTCGTTAAGAAGTCCTCTTTTGTAAAGGAAAAGCACCGTTCCCGACAAACAGAATTCGCCCCGCAATCTAGAAATCAGATTTCGAAAACGAAGCCTGTCTTTCTCCGAACGGAAACAGACACACCCGTTCGGAGCGAAACACATTCCGTTCGGAAAGACACGCATCGATCGAAAAAGCACCATCTACCCCCAGGTTACACGGGGCAATCGACAGAATAGCTGTGCACCTGCTTATTCCGTATTCCCGGTCTTGATGGAAACTAATGCTTTTCAGTGATTTCAAATTTTTCGTTCACAAAGGCTAGCCAAAAGCATAGATAAGCTACTGATTCTCTGCTTATAACAAAATCTGTAAAAGCATTGACCAGGAGCACCACCCCATAATTACAGATGCCTCGGGGCAGATCCCGAATCTTCTCCGGGAGAATAGCGCATTTTGTTCAGCAGAAAAGCGCAGGGATCTTCTATCTTTGTATGCCGAACCCAAGGTTGTCTCTGCTTCAACTGAACCAACAATTTAGCCCTGGCGGCCAAACGAACAAGAATTTAGTATTGCCTAACTTCAAAAAAGGAGGCTCATCAAATGATATGCTGAAAGAGGTACGGTTGCTCCTTTACAAAGAATTTTTACTCGAAAGCAGGCAGAAGCAATCAATCAATGGATTGATCCTCTATCTGATTTCAACCATTTTTGTGTGTAAAATGTGTTTCCGTTCTCTACCCGAACCCTCGGCCTGGAATGCGCTTTTCTGGATTATTCTGTTATTTGCTTCGATCAATGCATCAAGTAAGAGCTTTATGCAGGATTCCCGGGCCCGGTTTGTGTATATGTACACGATGGCCAGTCCCCAGGCCATCATCCTGGCCAAAATTAGCTACAACACTATTCTGCTAATAGTACTCTCTCTCATCGGTTTCGTGGTCTATATCATCTTGCTCGGAGGCAACCCGATTCAGAATATGCCCCTGTTCCTGACCGATGTCTTGCTGGGGAGCATGGGGTTTTCGGCTGTCCTGACCAGCATGTCGGCTATTGCTGCCCGTACCAACAACAGTTTCACGCTCATGGCCATCCTGAGTTTTCCCTTGCTTCTGCCCTTGATCATGACCGTAGTTAAAATTTCAAAGAATGCAATCGATGGGCTGGATCCCTCCATCAGTTACAAATACCTGGTGGTGCTGTTTGGCTTAAATCTCATTTCAGGGGCGCTCAGTTATCTCTTATTTCCGTACCTTTGGAAGGACTAATTCGAGCATGAATATCAAGAAAAATTGGTGGAAGGCAATTACCTGTGTATTATTATTTTACACTGTAATTGAAGGCTTTCTGGGGGCTGTTCCGGCCCGGGATATTCTCAACGAAACTATCCGAAATCTTTACTTCCATGTACCCATGTGGTTCGGGATGATGACGCTGCTCTTCATCTCAGTAATCTATGGGATCAAACATCTCCATAACGGTGCAATGAGATCCGACCTCATAGCCCGGGAGGCTGCTCATACCGGTGTGATCATGGGCGTTCTTGGCTTGATCACCGGTTCGTTATGGGCCCGCTATACCTGGGGTACCTGGTGGACACAGGATACCAAACTCAATGGAGCGGCAATCACCATGCTTATCTATTTTGCTTATTTCATTCTGAGAGGATCGGTTGAGGACGAACAAAAGAGGGCGAGACTCTCAGCCGTCTATAGCATTTTTGCCTTTGTCATGATGATTGTTTTTGTGATGATCCTGCCCCGCATGGAAGATTCCCTGCACCCGGGCAACGGAGGAAACCCTGCTTTTAGCAAATACGACCTCGACAGCAAGATGCGCCTGGTGTTCTATCCTGCTGTGCTGGGCTGGGTTTTGCTGGGAGTCTGGATCATGTCGGTCCGCATTCGCATCGCGTCTATTTCTGAAGCACTTTTGAACCATTCTGATACTCATCCTACATCATGAAACGAATTTTCACCCCTGCCTTCCTGCTCCTGACGGCACAAAGCTTTGCACAAGACATTAAACCCGAAATGGCAGACTCATTCAGGTCGTCGGGTAAAATATATGTGGTGGTTTGTGTAGCGGCTATTGTTCTCACCGGTTTGCTCGTGTATCTCATCACGATCGACCGGAAAGTATCCAAACTCGAACGAGACCTCAAATCCCTGGACAAAACATCGAATTAATCCTTTCATCCATGAAAAAATCGCATATCATAGGCATCATCATCATCGCCCTGGCCATCGGTATGATTATGACATCACTGGTAAGTACCAGCAAATATGCCACCTTTACCGAATCATTTAAAAACCAGGGATCTGAATTTCATATCGTAGGCAAATGGGACAAGGTAAAAGGAACCGTGTATGATCCTCAAAAAGACCCCAACCTCTTTGTGTTTTATATGACCGATATCGACGGAGTAGAACGGCAGGTATCGCTTCACAATACCAAACCCCAGGATTTTGAAAAATCAGAACAGGTGGTTGTGATTGGCAAAACGAAAGGCAGCGATTTCCAGGCTTCTGAAACCCTGGTGAAGTGCCCCTCGAAATACAACGACAATAAACCGGTTCAATAAGTTCCTGTTTCATACACCCACCTGTGTAAACTGACAGGATTACCTACCGCTCATGAACATACATTACATCGGAGAACATAGCTGGGCCGGATTTTTGGGTAATGCTTTCATCGTCCTCTCCTTTACTGCGGCCCTGCTTGCTGCTGTTTCCTATCTCATCACTGCAAATAGCACACTCGAGGAGAATTCATGGAAAAAGATCGGGCGGATCGCATTCAGGGTGCATTCTGTTTCGGTTTTCGGGATCATGGGCACCTTGTTCTGGATGCTCCGCAGCCATTATTTTGAATATCAGTACATCTGGCAGCACAGCAATATGGCCATGCCAATGAAATATATCTTTTCCTGTTTTTGGGAAGGACAGGAAGGCAGTTTTTTGTTATGGACCTTCTGGCACATGGTTCTCGGCAACATCCTTATCCGTTATTCAAAAGAATGGGAAGCTCCGGTCATGACGGTTTTTTCATTCGTACAGATATTCCTTACCTCGATGTTGCTGGGAATTTATTTTGGAAGTGTGCATATCGGAAGCAACCCCTTTATGCTTATGCGCGAAATGCCCGAAAACATAGGGATGCCCTGGACAAAGCTGGGAAACTACCTGGAAAAAATACCCCTCTTTAAAGACGGGCGGGGTTTAAACCCCTTGCTGCAAAACTATTGGATGACCATTCATCCACCGACCCTTTTTCTGGGCTTTGCATCTACCCTTGTGCCTTTTGCCTATGCCATTGCCGGGTTATGGAAAAAGAAACTGGATTCCTGGCAGGCACAGGCATTGCCCTGGACCTTCTTTGGTATCATGATCCTGGGAACAGGCATACTCATGGGAGGAGCCTGGGCGTATGAAGCGCTTACCTTTGGCGGTTTCTGGGCCTGGGATCCGGTCGAAAATGCATCCCTCGTTCCCTGGCTTTGTTTTGTCGGGGCCGGACATGTGATGCTGGTGAACAAGAACCGGAAGATTTCGCTCTTCTCTACATTCTTTCTGCCCATACTCACCTTCCTCCTGGTGCTCTACTCTACTTTCCTTACCCGGAGCGGCATCCTGGGCAATACTTCCGTTCATGCATTCACCGATCTGGGCATGTCGGGGCAGCTTATGCTTTATATGCTTTTCTTCGTCTGGCTGGCGGTTACGCTCCTTGTCCTGAACCGGAGGCTGCAGATTTTTTACACCCTGCTCTCTCTCTGTTTCCTGATCATGGGCATCGTAACCAGCTATAAAACCGCCAGTGTCTTCTCATTTGCCCTGGCTTCGCTTGTCATACTCATTGCCGGATATCGTAATTTCTTTCCAAAGGAGGAAAAAGAAGAAGAACTCTGGACCCGTGAATTCTGGATGTTCATCGGGTCACTCGTCCTTGCCATTGCTTCGTTCCAGATCATTCTCTACACTTCTTTTCCCGTATTGAACAAAATTATCCAGATCGACCTCGTTCACGCCCTCATACAGGGCCTGCACACCAAGTTGCAAGCCTGGTTCAATTTCAAAGGCCTGGCCAATTTTGCTTCCGGGAGTATCGCCCCTGAGCGGAACGCCATTGCATTTTATAATAAATGGCAGGCCTTGTTTGCGATCATCGTGGCATTTTTGGTTGGATTTGGTCAGTTTATGAAATACAAACACACTGCTTTCCGCGATTTTTCAAAGAAACTGATCATACCCATGCTGCTTGCGGCAGGTCTCACGGTCCTGATCGGGTTCGACCTGCCCAATGACAACCAGCTCCAGTTTGTATTAAACGAGCTCCTGCTCTTTACCTCGCTGTTCGCTGTGCTTTCGAATGTAGAATATTGGAGAAGAGTAGGCAAAGGCAAACTCTCAAAATCAGGTTCCTCGATTGCCCATATCGGCTTTGGACTTATCCTGCTCGGCGCCCTGGTATCAAATGCGAAAAAGGAGGTTATTTCCAGGAACGTAAACGGCGATCTGCGCACGCTCGACAAATCGCTTTCGAACAGCAACAACATCCTCCTGACCAAGGGCGATACCCTACCGATGGGAAATTATTACCTTACCTATCTGGGCCGAAGGAAGAATGGGATCTATATTTATTTTGATGTTGCCTATCTGAAGAAGGAAGAAGGCAAGGCCTTTGAGCATCAATTTACGCTCAGCCCGTTTGTACAGATGAACGACCGGATGGGCAATGTTGCAGAACCGGCCACCCGACATTTTGTAACCCGCGATATCTATACCCATGTTAAATTTGCGGACCTCGATCCGGCAACAGTTTCCAGTTCTGAAGACTATACCACGCCGGTCGAGAAAACAGCCGGCCGCCACGATACGATCTTCACCAGCAACAGTATGATGATCCTCGATTCGCTGACAACCCGTTTCGACAAAAAACGGTATGGACTTCCCGACTCCATCCTGGCCGTACAGGCCAATTTCACAGTACTCGATGTTAACAAACACCAGTATAGGGCGCAGCCGGTCTTTACCATCCGCAATAATGAGAGCAAACCTATTGAAGAAACCGTGCCCGAGCTGGGTCTAAAACTCAACTTTTGGAAGGTCGATCCAACGAATGGAAAAATCAGTCTGTATGTCTCCGAAAAGAAAACCAACAAACGTGATTTCATTGTGATGGAAGCCATGATCTTTCCCTGGATCAATGTGTTGTGGATAGGTTGTCTGATCATGATCAGCGGTACGGTCCTGGCAATTCGCGAACGCGTTTCGATTCGCAAAAAGGGGAACAATCCAACCCGGTCCGGCAGTTAATCTTTGTAACGAGCAATGATGCAAAACAAAAGCAGTGTTCCGTATATCCGCATTGTCATATTGGGTTCGGGCAATGTAGCCACACAGCTGGCGATTGTGTTACGCCAAAACGGGTTTCATATATCGCAGGTATACAGTCCGAATCCACGTCATGCCAAGGCCCTTGCCACTGTGGTGAAAGCAAAACCCGTTTCGGCAATCAGCAAGATCGAGAAAAACGCCGACGCGTATATCATTGCGGTAAAAGATGACGCCATCGCTCCGCTGGCAAAAAAGCTGAAACTCAAAGACAAACTCGTGGTGCATACGTCGGGAACGGCAGCTATCAATATCTTAGCCCCGGCATCATCGAATACCGGCGTCTTGTACCCGCTCCAAACCATTTCGAAAGAACGCCCACCGCACTGGAAGAAAATACCCATCTGCATAGAGTCGAACACAAAACAGGGAAAGACCTTTCTTGACAAAATAGCCAGCAGGATCAGCGATGAAGTAGTGACTATGGGCACAGAAGAGCGGCGAAACTTTCACCTGGCGGCTGTGTTTGCCTGCAACTTTGCCAACCACATGTATACCATTGCTGCAAAATTGTTAAAAAAACAAGAACTGCCATTCCGTCTTCTTGTTCCGCTCATTCAGGAAACAGCCGGCAAAGCAGCCGCACTCGGACCCGAAAAGGCCCAGACCGGTCCGGCTTCGAGACGTGATGAAAAAACAATCAAGAAACACCTGAAAATGCTTTCAGCAGATAAAAACTATCGTCAGCTTTATCTGTACATCAGCAAAAGTATTCGTGAAAAATGAAGAATTTCAAAGAACTGCTCAGCGGGGTCAAGGTATTTGTATTTGATATTGATGGTGTGCTGACCGATGGGTCTGTAACGATCTTCCCCGACGGCGAAATGGTCCGAAAATTCAGCACCCGCGATGGTTATGCCCTGCAAACAGCCATTGAACATGGATACCGTGTCGCCATCATCAGCGGAGCTAAATCGCCTGCGTTGAAGAAGCGCTTGAACGACCTGGGAATAACAGATGTTTACATGAATGCCCGGGATAAAAAAGATCCTTTTGACAAGTTCCTCCTTACGTATGATATACACCCTTCTGAAATACTCATCATGGGCGACGATCTGCCCGATTACGAGATCATGAAAGCATGTTCTGTACGTACCTGCCCTGCTGATGCGGCCAATGAAATTAAAACCCTGTGTCTGTATGTTTCACCAAAAAAAGGTGGGGAAGGTTGTGTACGGGATGTGATTGAACAGGTGATGAAGGCACAGGGGAAATGGTTTAAAGACTAAACCTTCCTCCATCGATTTCCCGGTATATATAAACAACAGCAACCTGGCAGGACTTCATACATACCTGCATGTACCCCTTCTTTCATACCGTATCGGGGCAAGGTCAAAAGTTGGGGAGTAGCCGGCTTTCTGTATCAAAAATGTGAGGACAAAGATCGTTTGAGTGAAAAAGTTCGG
>Ga0206851_1181_pt2 | contig 13204 bp, 12 predicted proteins | sample Alteio_BWOrgCont_13_FD_152904 | JGI IMG/M metagenome (GOLD analysis project Ga0206851, IMG submission 152904) | Enriched cells from forest soil in Barre Woods Harvard Forest LTER site, Petersham, Massachusetts, United States -... | ecosystem: Environmental > Terrestrial > Soil > Temperate forest >... | reverse complement strand
ATCTGCGTCAGTTGACCGCTGGCCGCATCCACTTCCGCGGCGCGCTGAATCTCCAGGCCTTCGACGCCGATTACCCCCGACGGCGGCTTCTCCGCCGCAATCGGGCTGGGCGGACGCGACGCGCCCTCCACATACAGGAAGCTGAGTTGCTTGCCATTCGGCGACCACGCCAGATCGTGCGCGTACCCGTTCAGCGCGGCCACCTGATGCGGCGGCGTTGCCCCTGAAGGATCCGCGACAAAGATTGCCGTCTTGTGATCCGAAGTGCAGTCGCTGAAAAACGCAAGTTTCGTCGAATCCGGCGAAAAAACAGCATCGCTCTCGCTGCCGTGCGCGTTCCCCTGGCAAGCCGTGATGTGCCGCGGCGAACTGCCATCGGGAAGCGTCGCTACCTGGATCCCGTTCCCCGCGCGCCCGCCCTCGGTCCACACAATCCAGTGGCCATCCGGCGACAGATTCGTCTCGCGGAACGACTCCGCCTTTCCCAGCCCGTCAATGAGCTGATCGATACGCGGATCGTGCGGCGGATTTACCGGCGGCGTGATGAGCGGAGTCTGCGCACAGGCGTAAAATGTCCCGGCAAGCGCAAGGCAAAGAAGGCGAGAGCGAAAATTCACCATGGCCGCTGTTCTATCAGGTCATGCCGCGCCAGCGCAACGAATCCGCCGTTATGATGGCCGTGATGGTCCAGCTACGGCAGGCGCGATTTGGAGGGGAAGCGGACGACGCCGAACTGTGCCGCACCCTAATGCGCGAGTATGCGACATTCCTCAATGTGTCGGTCGGCGGCGAGCACATTTGCGTCACCAGCCTCGAGAAAGAATTGGCCGGCCTGCCCGGCCAGTACGCCGAACCCGACGGCGCTGTCCTCCTGGCCTTCTTCCACAATGAACCTGCCGGCTGCGTCGCCCTCAAGCCCCTGCCGGACGTCCGTCCCGGCGAGCGCGCCTGCGAAATGAAACGCCTTTGGGTCCGCCCCGCACATCAGGGCCACCAGATCGGCCGCAAGCTCGCCGAAGCCGTCATCGAACAGGCGCGGCACCGCGGCTACGCTGCCATGTATTTGGACACCATGCCCCACAGCATGCCGGCCGCCTACGCGCTCTACGTCGCCATGGGCTTTGCGCCCGTGGATCGCTACAACCAGAATCCCGTCCTCCTCCAACCGGAAGCGCTCGAGATAGCCTTTCTGCGCAGGGAGATGTGATGGGCGCAACGTTGCCAATCCTAAATAACCCGCAGCATCCCCACGAAAGCTTTGCCGCCGCTCGCGAGTTGGAAGCAAAACTACGCGCAGTGATCCGCGGCGAAGTGCGCTTCGACCCAGCCGGCCGCGCTCTTTACGCGACAGACGCGTCGAATTACCGCCAGACGCCCATCGGCGTCGTGCTGCCCTGCGATGTCGCCGACGTCGAAGCCACCATCGCTGCCTGCCGCGATCTGGGAGCCGCCATCCTGCCGCGCGGCGCGGGCACCAGCCTCTCCGGCCAATGCTGCAACGTCGCGGTGGTGCTCGACTTTTCCAAATACATGCGGCGACTCGTTTCGCTCGATCCGGAGCAGAAGATCGCCGTCGTCGAGCCAGGCATCGTTCTCGACCGCGTGCGAGAGGCCGCCGAACTCCACCACCTCACCTTTGCGCCCGATCCCGCTACCCACAGCCGCTGCACCATCGGCGGCATGATCGGCAACAACTCCTGCGGCACGCACAGCGTCATGGGCGGCCTCACCGCCAACAACATCCGCTCGCTCGACATCCTGCTGGCCGACGGCACGCGCATGACCGTGGGCGCAACCAGCGATGAAGAATTCACCGCGATCATCGCGCGCGGCGGGCGCCAGGGTCAGATCTACGCCGCCATGCGCCAGTTGCGCGATCGCTGCGCCGGCGAAATCCGGAAGCGCTTCCCGCAAATTCCCCGCCGCGTCTCCGGCTACAACCTCGACGAGCTTCTGCCCGAACGCGGCTTCCATGTAGCCCGTGCGCTGGTCGGCAGCGAAGGCACGCTGGCCACGGTGCTGAGCGCCACCCTCGACCTGATGCACAGCCCGCCCTGCCGCCGCCTCGCCGTGCTAGGATTTCCCGATCCTTTTCTCGCCGCCGATGCCGTCCCCGCGATCCTCGAACATAAGCCCATCGGCCTCGAAGGTGTCGACGCCATGCTCGTCGACTTCGTCCGCCGCAAGCACCTGGCTGACGAAGAATTGCTGCTCCTCCCGCCCGGCGGAGGCTTCCTGCTCGCCGAATTCGGCGCGGAAACCAACGAGGAAGCCGAGGCGCAGGCGCGCGCTCTTGTCGCCGTGTCGTCGCAGTTCGCCGGCTCGCCCACTGCCCGCATCTACTCGCCGGCGGATGCGGCGCGCATCTGGCACATTCGCGAATCCGCCCTCGGCGCCACCGTCTTTGTCCCGGGCGAACCGCATGGCTGGGAGGGCTGGGAAGACTCTGCCGTTCCCCCAGCTAAGCTCGGCTCGTTCCTGCGCCAAACCTTCGCGCTCATGGCCGAATACGGCTATCGCAGCCCCATGTACGGCCACTTCGGCCAGGGCTGCGTGCACATGCGCATCAATTTCGACCTCGAGACCGAACCCGGCATTCGCAAATTCCGCGCGTTCATCGATCAGGCCGCCGACATCGTCATCGCCCACGGCGGATCGCTCTCTGGCGAGCATGGCGATGGCCAGGCTCGTGGCGCGCTGCTCCCAAAAATGTTTGGCCCTGAGCTGATGCAGGCCTTCCGCGAATTCAAAGCCCTGTGGGATCCGGAAAACCGCATGAATCCCGGCAAGGTCATCGACCCCGCCGCCGTCTATCAGCCTGACGAAAATCTCCGCCTCGGCGCAGGCTATATATCGAAGACGCCACAGACCTTCTTCCAGTTCCCTGACGATCACGGCTCCATGGGCGAAGCCGCCCTGCGCTGTGTGGGCGTCGGCGCATGTCGCAAGGCCGGCGGCGGCACCATGTGCCCCAGCTACATGGTCACGCAGGAGGAGCAGCATTCCACCCGCGGCCGCGCGCACCTGCTGTGGGAAATGCTTGAAGGCCGCGTGCTCGACACCGGCTGGCGCAACGACGCCATCCGCGAAGCTCTCGACCTCTGCCTTTCCTGCAAGGCCTGCAAATCCGAGTGTCCCGTGAACGTCGACATGGCGACCTACAAGGCCGAGTTCCTCGCCCATTATTACGGCGACCGTCTCCGCCCCGCGCAGCACTACGCTTTCGGCTTCATGGACCGCCTGGCCCACGCCGCCTCGCTAGTCCCCGGCGTGACGACGCGCCTCGCGAATTTGCCGCTCGCCCTACCCGGCGTCTCGCATGCTATTAAAGCCATCCTCGGCGTCGCGCAACAACGCAGCCTGCCGCAATTTGCGCCGCGCTCGTTTCAAAATGAATGGCAAACCTCGCCGATGCGTCGTGCTCCACGCACGCTGCGCGAAGCGCCCCCGCCTGGACGGCCAGTCCTCCTTTGGCCGGATACCTGGAATAACTACTACCATCCGCAATCGCTGCACGCCGCTACCCGCGTCCTTGCGCAAACGGGATTCGCCGTCGAGGTCCCGCGCCAGCATGTGTGCTGCGGGCGTCCGCTCTACGACTTCGGACTACTCCGCCAGGCCCGCAGCTATCTGCTGCGCATCCTCGACCAGTTCACGCCGCAAATTGACGCCTGCCTCCCCTTCATCTTTCTGGAACCAAGCTGCGCCAGCGTCTTCCGCGATGAGTTGGTCAATTTCTTCCCGCAGGATGAGCGCGCTCAACGCCTCCGCAATCAAACCTTGCTGCTCAGCGAATTTCTCGCCCGGCACGCCCCGGACTTCCATCCCGCCCAGCATCCCGGCGGCAAAATCATCGTCCAGGGCCACTGCCATCACAAATCCCTGATGAAGATGACCGACGAGCTTGCCCTCCTCCGCCGCACCGGCGCCGACGTCGATCTGCTCGACTCCGGCTGCTGCGGCATGGCCGGCCCCTTCGGCTTCGAACGCGACAAGTTTGAAGTCTCCCAGGCTCTCGGCGAACGCGTTCTCCTGCCCGCCGTCCGCGCCGCTGCGCCCCAAACCATCCTCGTTGCCGATGGCTTCAGCTGCCGCGAGCAGATCGCGCAAAACTCCAGCCGCCGCGCCATCCACTTCGCGGAAGTCATCGCCCAGCCGGACCCAGGCAAATCCGCCCCAGGCAGTTGACACGCCCCCGGCCTGCATCCTAAGGTTGTGACAGAGATGCAGGGTCGCGTCCATCATCGTCATCACCACCATCATCACGTGACGAGCGTGCCGGCGAACTTCTGCTCTCCAGGGTTGTAGCAACAACGTAAGACCAGGATTGAGAAGCCCGCCGGCGCCAAGCGCTGACGGGCTTTTGCATTTTTCGAATGAAGGACGGACTTATGACGGAACCGACGATTGATTTCGCGAAGATGGATGGCCTCGCCCCCGGCATCGTGCAGGATGCACGCACCGGTCAGGTGCTGATGCTGGGCTTTCTCAACGAAGAGAGCTGGCGCAAAACAAAAGAGACAGGCTTTGTTACGTTTTGGAGCCGCACCCGCCAAAAACTGTGGATGAAAGGCGAAACCAGCGGTAATCGCCTGCGCATCCTCGAAGTTTCCACCGACTGCGATCAGGACGCCCTGCTCTTTCGCGTCGAAGTCGAGGGCGACGGCCTCGTCTGTCACGAAGGCACCGTCAGCTGCTTCACGCGGCCGCTCACTTCCGGAAGCGAGGTGCGCGCATGAGCAACAAACTCCGCCTCGGCATCCCCAAAGGCAGCCTCCAGGACGCCACCATCGCCCTCTTCAAACGCGCCGGCTGGAACATCTACGCCGACGGCCGCTCCTATTTCCCCAACATCGACGACGCCGAAATCGAATGTATGCTTATCCGCGCACAGGAGATGGCGCGCTACGTCGACCACGGCGTACTCGACGCCGGCCTCACCGGCATCGACTGGGTCGTCGAGAGCGGCCTCGACGTCGAGAGCATCACCAGTCTCGTCTACGCGAAACAAAGCCGCCGCCGCGTGCGCTGGGTGCTTGCCGTCCCCGAGAGCTCTCCGTGGCAGAAAGCCGAAGACCTCGCCGGCAAGATCATCGCCACCGAGTTGGTTGAAGTGACGAAACGCTATTTCGCCGGCAAGAACGTCCCTGTCAAGGTTGAATTCAGCTGGGGCGCGACCGAAGTGAAACCGCCCACCCTGGCCGATGCCATCGTCGAAGTCACAGAGACCGGCAGTTCGCTCCGCGCCAACCGCCTGCGCATCATCGATACGGTTATGGAAAGCGAGACTCGCCTCATCGCCAGCAAAGGCGCTATCGCCGATCCCTGGAAGAAGCAGAAGATCGAGAGCCTCGCGCTCATGCTCCGCGGCGCCATCGACGCGCAGGGCCAGGTCGGCCTCATGCTCAATGTTGAAAAAGCGAACCTGCCCGCGGTCCTGGGCGTCCTGCCCGCGCTCAACTCGCCTACCATCTCTGAACTCAGCAACTCAGAGTGGGTCGCCGTCAACACTATCCTCGAAGAAAGCACGGTCCGCGAGGTCATTCCCAAGCTAAAAGCCGCAAAGGCGACCGGCATCGTCGAATACCCGCTGAACAAGGTGGTTCTGTGAAACTGCTGCGCACGTCCGGGCGCGGCGCGCAGGCGGCGCAGCAGACCATAGCCGCGCTCACTGACCGCCGCAACGCTGGATACGAACGCGCCCTGCCTCAGGCAAGGCGAATCGTGGACGCGGTGCGGCGTGGCGGCGATGCGGCCCTGTTGCGCCTCCGCGCGAAGCTCGACAATATTCCGTCACAATCACCTTTACGCATTTCCGAAAATGAAATCCGCGCCGCCTGGGATTCAACCCCGGCCGATCTGCGCCTGGCGCTCAAGGTCGCCGCAAAGAATATCCGCGCCTTTGCCGAACGCCAGCGACCGAAAGACTTCAATCTAATTCCCGCCGCCGGCGTCACAACCGGCCAGCGCGTCATCCCTCTCGGCTCCGCGGGATGCTACGTGCCCAGCGGCCGCTATCCCCTACCCTCCACTCTGCTCATGACTGTCATCCCCGCCCAGGTAGCGGACGTGGAGCGCATCGTCGTCGTCTCGCCGCGCCCCGCAAAGGAAACGCTGGCCGCTGCCGCCCTGCTCAACGTGACCGAGTTCTACCGCATCGGCGGCGCGCAAGCGATCGCGGCCCTCGCCTACGGAACCGAGAGCATTCCGCGCGTCGACAAGATCGTCGGCCCCGGCAACGCGTGGGTGACAGCGGCCAAAAGGCTGGTCGCCTTCGACTGCTCCATCGACATGCTCGCCGGGCCCACAGAGATCGTCGTCACCAGCGAGACCGGGGATCCCGCCGGCATCGCCGCCGATCTCGTCGCGCAGGCCGAGCACGATCCTCAAGCCGTCGCCATCTTCATCTCCACCAATGCCACCCTGGCCAAATCTGTCGCCACAGAAACCAAAGCCCGTGCCCGCGGCAACAAAATTGCCACCGAAGCGCTCGCGCAAAACGGCCTGGCAATCATTACAAAATCTCTCGAAGAAGCGCACGACCTCACCAATCGTATCGCACCGGAACACCTCACCATCGACTCCGCGGACGATCTCGCGTGGGTGCGCAACGCTGGCTCCGTCTTCATCGGTGCGTGGTCCGCGCAGCCGCTCGGTGACTACGTTTCCGGCCCCAATCACACCCTGCCCACCAGTGGGCTCGCCCGCACCCGCGGCGGTCTGAGCGTGCTCGATTTCGTGAAACTCGTCACCGTTCAGGAATATTCCGAGGCGGGCTTGCAGCAACTGGGTCCCCCAGCCATCACGCTCGCCGAAGCCGAAGGCCTGACAGGCCACGCACAATCCATCAGCGCACGATCCGCGCAACACGGGAGGCCCAAATGACTAGCCCGCGCCCAGCGCCATCCCTGCAGCCCTCCGCATCCGTCCAGCGCATGAAGGAGTACCATCCGCCTCTCGGCGATCGCAGTGGCCTGCGCCTCGACTTCAACGAAAACACCTTCGCCTGCTCGCCGCTCGTCCTCGATGCCCTCAGTCGCATCTCGCGCGGCGACCTTACCCGCTATCCCGAGCGCGAACCGGTAGAGCGCGCCGTCGCACAGCACCTCGGCCTCACACCCGCCCAAACATTGCTTACCAACGGCGTCGACGAAGCCATTCACGTTCTCTGCCAGACATATCTCGACGTGGGCACCGAGATGCTCCTGCCTGTCCCCACCTACTCCATGTACGAGGTCTACGCCTCCGGCACTCCTGCGCGCATCATCCCAGTTCCGGCGGAGTCGGGCTTCCAATTTCCAATTGACACGCTCCTCGCCGCCATCACGCCCGCAACGCGTCTCATCGCCATTGCGAATCCCAACAGCCCCACCGGCCAGCCCGTCCGGCGCGAAGATCTGCTCCGCATCCTCGACGCCGCGCCATACGCAGCCGTGCTCGTCGACGAAGCCTACTTCCATTTCTTCGGCGAAACCGTCATCGATCTGGTGGGCCACGTGCCAAATGTAATCGTCGCGCGCACATTTTCGAAAGCCTATGGACTCGCGGGGCTCCGCCTCGGCGTCCTCTGCGCAGCCGAAGACCAAATGCACTGGATGCGCCGCGCCATTTCTCCCTATAGCGTGAACTCCGTCGCGCTCGCCTGCCTCACCGCCGCACTCGACGATAAGGAGTACCTGCGCTGGTACACGGAAGAAGTCCTCGCCTCGCGCACCGCCTTCGATTCATCCCTTACCCGGCTCAGCGTGCCCTACTGGCCGTCGCAGGCGAACTTTGTGCTAGTGGCCATCGGCGCCAGGCATAGCGCTTTCGTCGAAGCTATGCGCGCACGCAACGTGCTCGTTCGCGACCGCTCCAGCGATCCCGGCTGCGATGGCTGCGTCCGCATCACGCTCGGTACACGCGTGCAAACACAGCAGGCCATCGCAGCGCTCGAAGAATCATTGAAGGAAATCGGCGAGCCCGCCACTCCGCCTGGAGGCAAAGCATGACGGCACGAGGCACAAAACGCACCGCGCAAATCAACCGCAAGACCGCGGAGACCGAAATCCACCTGAAGCTCACCATCGAGGGCCGGGGCCGCTACAGTGTCTCAACAGGGATTCGGTTCTTCGATCACATGCTCGAACTCTTCACCCGCCACGGCGCCTTCGACCTCGACCTCCAGTGCAGGGGCGACCTCGACGTCGACCAGCACCACACCGTCGAAGACGTCGGCATCGCTCTCGGCGAAGCCTTTGATAAGGCTCTCGGCGATAAGCGCGGCATCCTGCGCGCCGGATACTTCCTGATGACCATGGACGAGACCCTTGGCCTCGCTGCCGTCGACCTCAGCGGACGAACATCGCATGTCGTCGAGACCAAAGTCCGCACCCGCCTCGTCGGCGATATGCAGTCCGAACTCGTCGAGGACTTCTTCGAGGGCTTCGCCCGCGGCGCTCGCGCCAACGTCCACGTCAAAACCATGTATGGCCGCTCCAGTCACCACAAGATCGAAGCGCTCTTCAAAGCCTTCGCCCGCGCCCTGCGCTTCGCCTGCTCCCGCGACCCGCAACTCAAAGAAATGCTGCCCAGCACCAAAGGATTGCTGTGATCGCCGTCATCGATTACAAAGCGGGCAACCTCACTTCCGTGATGAAAGCCCTGCGCGTCGCCGGCGCCGATCCCGAACTGTCCGACGACCCCGCCGTTGTCCTGCGCGCCGAAAAAATCATCCTCCCCGGGGTCGGCCATTTCGCGGTTACGCAGTTTCTCGAGGAACACGGTCTCAAAGCCGCAGCCCAGCAGCGCATCACCGAAGGAGTGCCCTTCCTCGGCATCTGCGTGGGCCTCCAGTGGCTCTTCGCCGGCAGCACAGAAGCGCCTGGATGCACCGGCCTCGCCGCATTCCCCGAGCAGTGCGAGCGCTTCGCTCCCGGCAAAAAAGTCCCCCACGTCGGATGGAATTCCCTGGCTATCCAACCGAATTCCCGCCTGTTTGCAGGCGTTCCCGATGGCAGCTTCGTATACTTCACCCACTCCTGGCGCGCGCCCGTCGTACAAGACACCGTAGCAGTTACAGAATATGGCGAGCCATTCACCGCAGCCGCGGAGCGCGGCAATCTGATGGGCGTTCAGTTTCATCCGGAGAAATCCGGCGCAATCGGGCTTCAGGTCCTGCGCAATTTTCTGGAGCTCCCCGCATGCTGACCCGCCGCATCATCGCGTGCCTCGACGTGAATGCTGGCCGCGTGGTCAAAGGCGTTCAGTTTGTCGATCTCATCGATGCCGGCGACCCCGCTGAACTCGCCGCGCGTCACGCCGCTGCCGGAGCCGACGAGATCGTCCTGCTCGACATCACCGCGACGCGCGAACGCCGCGGCACCCTGCTCGCCACCGTCCAGCGCACCGCGCAGCGCCTCTTCGTGCCCTTCACCGTTGGCGGAGGCATCCGCACCGACGACGACGCCGCGGCCGTCTTCGATGCAGGCGCAGACAAGATCAGCATCAACTCCGCGGCTCTGGTTGACCCCGAGCTCATCGGCGTCATCGGATCGAAATTTGGAGCCCAGGCCGTCATCGTCGCCATCGATGCGCGCCGAGTCCCCAATCGCCCCATTGAAGAAGCCGAGGTTTTCTCCGCCGGCGGTCGCAAGTCCACCGGCAAGCTGGCGGTCGAATGGGCGCGCGAGGCCGAGCAGCGAGGCGCCGGAGAGATCCTGCTCACCTCCATGGACTCTGACGGCACGCGCTCCGGATTCGACTGCGAATTAACCGCTGCCGTCAGCGACACCGTACAAATCCCAGTCATCGCGTCCGGGGGAGCCGGCAACGCACAGCATTTCACCCAGGTCTTCCGCGCGGGCAAAGCCGATGCAGCGCTCGCCGCCAGCATCTTTCACTTCGGTATCGCCGACGTACGCGCCCTCAAAGAGGAACTTCGCCGCGACGGCATTCCAGTGAGGCTGCCATGCTGATCCCTTCCATTGATCTCATGGGCGGCCGCATCGTCCAGCTCGAGCGCGGCGAAGATCTGCGCCTCGCCTTCGACGACTTCGAATACTGGATCACCCGCTTCAGATCCTACCCCCTTGTCCAGCTCATCGACCTCGACGCCGCCAAGCGTGTGGGCGACAATCGCGCACTCGTCGGGCAAATCGCGCAACGCCTGCCCGTCCAGGTCGGCGGAGGCGTGCGCACAGCCGACCACGCGCAGCAACTGCTCGACGCCGGAGCACGCCGCGTCATCTTCGGCTCCGCGCTGTTTCACGCCGACGGGATCGACGTGGACGCCGCCTCCGCGATCGCTGGCCGCATTGGCGCCGAGCAATTCGTCGCAGGCATCGATACAAAGGCGGGCAAGATCGCCGTGCGCGGCTGGCGCGATCAGGTCAACGTTACGCCCGCTCAGGCCATCGCTGCCCTCAATCCATTCTGCGGCGCCTTTCTCTACACCCACGTCGATACCGAAGGCACCCTGCTGGGTTTCCCCACCGAAGCCGCCCGCGCCCTTCGCCCGCTTACCACACGCCAACTCATAGTGGCCGGAGGCATCCGCAGGCGTGCAGAAATCGATGCCCTGCACGCGATGGGCGTGGATGTCGTCGCCGGAATGGCCGTCTACGCGGGTCTGCTCGACGGATGAGATGGTCTAATTACGCAATTTCCATCCTGTTTCATCGGAAAATGCTCTAACCTAATACGTCCGCTCAGGCAGGCGGCCCCACAATGACAGTGAAGAGGAACGCAATGCGCGTCGCCAATCGTCTGGATGAAGTCGGCTTCTCCGACATCGTTCAGATTCGCAACAAAGTCCTGGAGCTGCGGGCCGCGGGTCAACCCGTCCACGCCTTTCATGGCGGCGAGCCTTTCTTTGAGACGCCGGAGACGATCAAGTACGCCGGCCTCCGCGCCATGGTCGAGAACCGCACCCGCTACGCGCCTTCTTCCGGCATCGATCCGCTGCGTCAGGCCATCGCGCGCAAACTGCAATCCAAAAACCACATCGAGGCCAGCGTGGACGACGTCATCGTGACCGTCGGAGGCGCGCACGCCCTCTACGCCGCGTTCCAAACCGTGCTCAATCCAGCCGACGACGTGCTCCTGTTCTCGCCTTACTGGACGCCCATCCGCGACATGGTCACCATGGCCCAGGCCCGCCCGGTCATGGTCCCCACCTCAACGGCGAAACGCAACGGGATCACCAAAACTCTCGAGCACTATTCCACGCCCGCCACCCGCGCTATCTACTACAACACTCCGCAAAATCCCTCCGGCGTCGTCTTCTCGCGCAAGGATGCAGAGGCGGTGGCCGCCTTCGCCATTCAACGCGACCTCATCGTCTTTGCTGACGAAGCATACGAAGACCTGGTCTATGACGGGGACCACGTCTCCATCGCCTCGCTGCCCGGTATGGCCGAGCGCACCATCACCTGCTTCACCTTCTCCAAGTCCTACGCCATGACCGGCTGGCGCGTCGGATACGCCGTCGCCAAAGAACCCTTCATGACCGCTATGCGAAAAATCGTTCTCTATTCCACAAACGGCGTCTCCACGCCGACGCAGTGGGCCGCGCTGGAAGCCATGGCCACGCCGCAATCCGCCATCGATGCGCGCCGCGAGGAATACCGCCTGCGCCGCGACCTTCTCGTGAAAGGCCTCAACGAGCTGGGCCTGGCCTGTGAGCTGCCTCCCGGCGCGTTCTACGCCTTCCCCAGCGTCGCCAAGATCCACAAAGATAGCCGCCGCGTCTCCACCCTCTTGCTTGAAAAGGCGCACGTCGCCACCATCCCAGGCGTCGTCTTTGGTGCGCAGGGCGAAGGGCACGTCCGCTTCGGCTACGCTGTTTCTCCCGAAACCATCGAGGCCGGCCTCGAAGCTCTGCGGAAATTCCTCCGCTAACCTCGCCTCACGTTACCTTCGGCATTCAGCGCGCGATCCATCGCAGGTTACGATCAATCTATTCCCGCTTCACTGGAGCGCACTGTCCCGATGCTGAAAGTTGGCGTGTCTGAAGCTGTCGATCCCGAGCTGCACCGCCTGCTCCCCGAAGGCATTGCGCTCGAAATCATCCCACGCCAGCCCGAGCGCCCCATCGACGTCGAATTCTGGATCGCTCCGCCCTTCCAAAAACAGGCCGCCGCCACATGGCCGCTGTTGCGTGGCGTGCGCGTCGTCCAGTCCGTACTGGCCGGCATTGAGGGCCTGCGCAGTTTCCTGCCGCCCGGTGTCACCCTCTGCGATGCCCGCGGCGTGCATACCATCTCCACTGCGGAGTGGGCCGTCGCCGCGATCCTCGCCTCCTGCAAATATTTTCCTTTTTACGAGGACGTGCGCCGAGCCGCCTCGTGGCCCCGCCGCAAAGAGGCGGAAGACCGCTATCGCGCCCTGCACGCCACCAGCCAGCACTTCTACCCGCCCGTTCTCCTCGAAGAACTCCACGGCAGCCGCGTGCTGATTATCGGCTACGGCGACATCGGCAAAGCCATCGAAGCCCGTCTCCAGCCCTTCGGCGTTGAGGTTGACCGCATCGCCCGCACCGCCCGCGAAGGCGTCGCTGCGATCAGCCAGTTGCATGACCTGCTTCCCGCGGCGGACATCATCGTCCTCGTAGTGCCCTTCACTAGCCAGACCGCAGGACTGATCGGCGTTCCGGAAATTTCCCTCATGAAACAAGGTGCCCTGCTGGTAAACGTCGCCCGTGGCCCCGTCGTGAACACCGAAGCGCTTCTCGCCGCCTTGCACAGCGACCGCATCCGCGCCGCCCTCGATGTTACCGACCCCGAACCGCTGCCTCAGGATCACCCGTTGTGGAGCGCGCCCAACCTCCTGCTCACGCCTCACGTTGCCGGATCCACGCCCATGTTCATGGTCCGCGCCATGCGCTTTGCCGCAGAGCAGATCGGCCGCTACCTGCGTGGCGAACCGCTCCAAAATATCGTTATCGGCGAATATTAGGCGAGAAGTGGTCGGTTTCTACCGCAGCCCGTTCGACGGCCACTCGTAGACCACGATTCCCAGGTCGCTCAGCGCCTGCATCGTGGCTTCCACATTGCGCCGCACCGCCGGCCCGTCTTTCCTGGGAGCCGCCGGGTCTTCTTCCACCGCAATCACTCGCCCATAAGGCCAGGTGTCCGGCGGCAGCGCGGTCAGCGCCTCCGGCAGGTCAGCCAGTCGCAGGTCCAGCACGCGCCACCGCGCAGGCACAGGATGCGAATCGCCAGCA
>Ga0206851_1220_pt1 | contig 13241 bp, 7 predicted proteins | sample Alteio_BWOrgCont_13_FD_152904 | JGI IMG/M metagenome (GOLD analysis project Ga0206851, IMG submission 152904) | Enriched cells from forest soil in Barre Woods Harvard Forest LTER site, Petersham, Massachusetts, United States -... | ecosystem: Environmental > Terrestrial > Soil > Temperate forest > O... | reverse complement strand
ATCTTACGACGACACCAATTCACCCGATGAACCGTTATTTCAGTTGCTTGCTATTTTGTTATCTGATCATAGGCGCCGGAGGGACTGCAGTTTGCCAGAACTATGTATTCGCCCAGCTTACCGGTATCCCTATGAATACGACCGGGTGGAATCTGGCGGGGGATGCCCAGGTGACGAATGTCATAGGGAGTGCCGATACGGAACTACTCTTATGCCCAGCTATCGAAAGTAATAGCGGGGCGGCCTTTTTTGGGCAGCCCATCAATCTTTCCATTTGCAACAAGTGGATCGCTGAATTTGATTTCCGGATGTATGACGGGACCGGCGCAGATGGGCTGGCTTTCTGTTTCCTGGATGTGCCGCCGACCGGGTATGTCAATGGGGGTGGTCTGGGCATTCCCAATACCGCCAATGGGTTAAAGGTCTGTTTCGACACCTGGAACAACTGTATCCCTTTTGATACGGCAACCGTCCATCAGGACATGCCGAAGATCGAGATCCGGTGGGGAGTGGGTTACTATCAGGTTGCGGGCCCCGGCGATACGATTTTTGGGGAATGCGATAACCAGCCGACGCTGGATAACTCGAGCGGCAGACTTTCCTATATGCGTGGTCCCAATTACAACCGGGCGATGATCGTCTATGATACCGGCAATATCTCTGTTTACGTCAACGATACGCTTTACCTCACCACCTATCAACCGAACCTCTTCAATTTCATAGGGTATATGGGTTTTACGGCGAGCACCGGGGGCTATACTGATGATCATTCGATCAAGAACGTGATCATCTATACGCAGATGCCGCCATCGTTTGCGGGTAACAGTCAGGCGTTTTGCCCTTACGATACGGTGCAGCTTGGTGGCCCCGGCAATCCGACCTATATCTACACCTGGTCACCGGGGACGGGGCTGAGCGATACGACCGCTTCGGCGCCCTTGTTGCATCTCACCAATAATACGGATGACTCTGCGCTACATAAGTATTATGTCCGGACGGCTTTTGGAAATAATGCGGGCTGTTCGTCGGTGGACAGCGTAACGGTGAAGGTATATCCTAACCCGGCTGTCAACTTTACGATGCCGAAGATCTGTCTCAACGATGCCGTAGGGCAGTTCAATGACAGCAGCTATACCGGGGATGCCGAGACGCAGCCGTTCACCTATAGCTGGAATTTCGCGGACCCGAACGCTTCGCCGCCGGGCAACCCGGATTATTCGACTCTGCAAAACCCATCGCACCGGTATAGCGCCGCGGCCAACTACAATATGAGCCTGACGGTGACCAATAGTGAGGGCTGCGTCGACAGCGCTTCAAAGATCTTCACGGTGAACGGCGACAATCCGGTGGCTGTCTTTCAGGTACTCAGCCCCACGCAGCTATGCAGCAACAGTCCTGTGGAAATCGAGAATCTCAGTACGGTGAATTTCGGATCGGTCGTCGCGTTGCAGATCTTCTGGGGAGATACGGCCGGAATATCTTATATGGACTCGATGCCTTATTCCGGTAAGGTCTACACGCATAATTATCCTAATCCGGTCACTACGAGCACCATTGCCTATATGATCCGGGTGGTCGCCGCATCGGGCCTCACCTGTCAGAATGAAACAGACCAAAGGATTGCGCTCAATCCAAGTCCGCATGTGGAGTTCGCGGCCATCCCGGCGTTATGCGAGGTCGATACGACGGCGGACCTCACGGAGGCAACAGAGCTGACGGGGCTTGATGGAACGGGCTTTTACTCCGGCAGAGGAATTACGCCCGGCGGGGTATTGAACCCGGTGCGGGCGGGGCCGGGTACGGACTCGCTGCTGTATGTCTATACCGCCACGGATGGCTGCTCGGATTCCGCCTATCAGACGGTATTTATTCAATCGCCACCGATAGTAAGGGCGGGTAATGATACGGTAGTGGTCATCGGCCAGCCGCTTCAATTAAATGCCTGGAGCTCCGACGGTTCGGCGGATACCTTCCTCTGGTCCCCGCCGGAAGGCCTGAACGATCCGGGGATCGCGGACCCGATCGCGGTGCTGGGTTCAGCTATCGACTCCCTCCGGTACGTGGTGACGGCGACAGATTCCCTTGGCTGCGTCGGCGAGTCCAGTCTCAAGGTGACGGTGTTCAGCACGCTGCCGGACCTTTTGGTGCCGAATGCCTTTACGCCCGGGCTGGCTTCGAATTCGGTGTTCCGGCCGGTTCCGGTGGGGATATCGCGGTTAGACTATTTCAGAGTCTACAATCGCAATGGCGAATTAGTTTACAGCACCTCGCGGATGGGGGAAGGTTGGGATGGCAGGATATCGGGTGTGATGCAGGGTTCCGGGACATTTGTTTGGGTTGCGGAAGCATTGACTTATGCGGGAAAGACGATAACCAAGAATGGTTTTGTCGTTCTCGTGCGGTAGGGGCGCATTCGCGGGGCGGGGATGCGCGGGCGCGGCGACTACCACCGGGTAAGGCCGAGGAGGCGTTCGCCGAGCGGGGAGAGGACGGCTACGGGGTTTTGTTTCTCGCGTTGGAGAGGGTCGCCGGGGAAGGCGTATCCTTCCATCGGATTGCGGCTTTGCCAGCTGTTGATGCGCCATTGGCGTAGTTCCTCATTATCTTCCTGAGCGGGCATCATCGAAATATATTGCGCGATACGGACTTTACTGCCGCTGCGATTGGGGCGGATGCCGTGAGGCTGGAGGCTGTTGAAGATCAGCAGGTCACCTGTTTCGAGCGGGACTTTGACGATGTCGAACCCGGTGGTATCGGGTTTGTAGTGATCGCGGTCTTCCGGCTGGGTGAGCTTCCACGTATCATAGGTCCGGAATAGCTCGGGGATACATTGGAAACCGCCCATATTCTCATCCGTCTGGCCGGCGAGGGCGAGGACGCCCTGAACGTTCTGAGGCCGCGTCTCCGGGTCATAATCCCAATGGATAAATCCTTTGTATTCGAAGCCGGGGGCTATAGGGAAGTTTAGGTTAGCGCGGTCGATAGTGACCCAGAGCCGTTCCGTGCCCCAGATATCGGCGAAGGCCTGATGGACCTTTGGGCTTTGGCGGTTGTCCCACATGTACTGATGGTTGTAAATCTCGACCATTCCGGTGTTCACGAGCTCCTTCATTTGCATATCGACGTTGGGTTTGCGGTACCAGGTGGTTGGATCGTTGGGGTCTTTGGCTTCGTATTCCCAGAGGTAGCCGGCGAGGCGCTGCGCCTGTTGTTTAGGGACGGCGTTCCTGATGACGATATAGCCGTTGGTGGTCCAGAAGTCCCAGTCTTCTTCCGTGAGGATGCGGAGGGGCTCGCCGTTGGTGCGGTCGTTCAGGCATATCGCGCTGGTTTTGGCGGTGGAGGGGTTGCCCGGGATCTCTTTATGTGCGTCGATCATGATATAAAGGTAGCGAGTGTTGTGTTTTTCGTTTTTTCCTCCATTGACCATTATTTGCTCTGTATTGACCAATTTGGTAGTTTTATGGCCGTGGAATCCATCCAACTAGAGAAGATCAGGTTCGATCCGAGGAAATCCTTCAAAATATTTTCCCCGCGGCTGCGGAATAAATTCTTCTGGCACTATCATCCGGAGATGGAGCTGGTATATGTTGAAGCGGATGCGGGTATCCGGCATGTTGGGCGGCATATTTCGACATATACGAAAAGTGACCTTGTGCTTATCGGCGGGAACGTGCCGCATTTGAATTTCGACTACCGGTTGCGCAGCGAGTATCATCAGATCGTGATCCAGCTGCGAATGGATTTTCTCGGAGGCGCTGTAGCTGTGGCGCCGGAGCTGGAGGATGTGGCGAGGCTGTTCGGGGATGCGCAATATGGGATCTCCTTTTTTGGGGAGACGAAGGAAGAGGTAGCGAGGATCCTTCGACGACTGGATGGGTTCTCGTCCCTGGAGCAGTTGGTACAATTGATTGAAGTATTTGAAATCCTGGCGCTTTCGAATCAGGGAAACTATTTAAACTCCGATTTGGAGGGGCGGCGCTTTGTTTTGAAGGATAAGGTTCGGATGGGGGCGGTGTATGAGTATATCGATGGCCATTATGATAAGGATCCGGATGTCAATGTTGTCGCGCGGAAGGTAAATCTGACGACGGCAGCGTTTTGCCGGTATTTCAAGCGGCAGACGAATATGACGTTCACGGCTTTTGTCAATCAATACCGGATTGAGCGGGCGAAAAACCTGCTGATGCAAGGCCATAATGTGGGTGAAACGTGTTATGCGGTGGGGCTTGACAGCCTTTCTTATTTCAATAAGCTATTTAAAGAGCTGGCGGGGGAGAATCCCAGCGATTTCCGGGCTCTTTGGGGGATGGGGTAGAGCGGCCTGCGTCTTCCTATTGAAAGGGCAGGCAGATTCTCATCCTCAGAGGAACTGCATCCAATCCGCCAGCATGTTCTTGAACTTGTCCTCACCCAGTTCCTGCAGGATCGCCCTGCCTTCTTCCAGCATTTTTTTGGTTGGTTTGCCGCCGCTACCTTTCTGACCCAGCCGGATCAGCCGATACCAATGGATCCGCTCCTGCTCGCCGAGCGCCTCGATCACTTCATTGGCATATCTCCCAAATACGTCCAGCGCAGGGAAAAGTGCCGGCTTGATCTTGTCTGCCGCATGTTTGGTCTCGAACAGCAGGCGGTCGATCCGCTCGATATATTTCAATCGATCCTTCTCAAAGGAGCTCATGGGCGCCCTCTCAAGCGATGCCCGAAGCAGGCCCAGGGTGGCCTCGACACGCTCGGAAACCGCACCCTTTTTGAACCGGCGCTCGACCTGCGTGATCAGCCCATGTACCGGCCAGCTGAGGATCGAATGATGGTATGGACTTCTCTCGTTCGAATCAAAAGCGTGAAAGATCGCGGCAATATCCTCATCATCCACCTGCAGCGTCATCAGGATCAGCTGATCTAAATAAGTATTCCAGATTTGCCTCGAGAAGTAGTCCAAATGCGCAGTATCCGTACCATCACATATAAAGGCCACTTTTTGCTTGTCGGTCATTGTAAGTACCCGCTCCTTAAAACCCGCATAAGAATTAGGCCTGAAAAATTGGTAATCAACTCCTCGCTTGGCCATCTCCGTTAGCGTATCCGCGATGATCTTCTCGAACTCCCGCACCGGTTCCGGTTCCCGCGCCGCGGCATTCTTTTTCTTAAAAAAATCGAAGATTCCCATACCTATCCTCCCACCAGCGGCGTAAGCCTGATAAAACTGATTTCCGTCTGCGCGTTGATCACCACCATCTGATCAACCTTCTCCGCCTGGATATGGTCGATCAACACAAAATACCCGTTGCTGTGGAACGCATCCAGCGCAACCCTGACCTGCTTTTCCGGATCGATCTTCCGCCGCTCTTTCATCTTCCAGCCATTCAACGTCTTCTCCGCTTCGGTCGGCTGGACCAGCCCCTGATAGACCTCCGGCAACCGCCGGTTATAAGCGTCGACATCGGCATAAATCCTGGCCTTGATGATCTGCTCAACGGAGACAAGCTCACCGTCAAACGATACCGGCACTTCATGCGTCACCTTCCCGCCGGTCGTCTCGTCTTTGATTTGAATAGTTATGGGCATAATGGCAGAGATATTAAGGTAAATTCATTTTCTTATACCAATATTCCAACGCGCCTTCGTCAGGCAACACACCCCCGGTCACCTGCCTCCCAAAAATAACTATTTTCCCGCCTTCCCGGCTGAAAGGTTCCCACTTCGGCAACCCCGCTCCATTCGGATCTCCCGTTCGGGCAAAATTCACCAGGTACGAAGACATCTCTTCCGCAAGATTATAATCTGCCGGCTCAAATGGCCGCTTCACGAATTTTAGGTTGTCATACGCATACGGCACCTCACCCGTATGGAACGCTCCCCAGTTCCTTCCGCCCGGCGAAGTCGGCGGCTTCCGGACAAACCGATACACATATACCTTCTCCCCCAGCCCGCTCGCAATCACCGCCCACGCATAATTCTGCCGGCCGAAGACGATATCCCGGGACAAATAAACCTGCGATACCGCCGCCACAGAATCGTCTTCCGCCGGATAATACTTCAGCACCGCGTCCGCATCCGATCCATATTGTTTCATAATATCCTGCTTATAGATATCCGCCTTCTGCGACGGGCCGAATATAAATCCTTCATCCTGATTCCAGCCCGTCAGCAGATCAACCGGATTCGACTTCTTCTCCAGAAAGATATCCGCAATAGCCTCCGGAAGGACATACCCGTCGACCACCGGCCCCCACCTGCCCTGCCCTTTTTGCTGCAGCTCCTCCGCCGGGATGGCCCGCAGCGAATCCAAAGAAGCCGCACCCGAAGAAGCCGCCCCCCCAAGAACCCGCACCCAATTTCTGCGCCAGCTTCTGCCCCTCGGCCTCCGCGGCCGCCAGCGTTACATTGTCCCGGCCGAAATTCGCCCCGCTTTCCGCAATCGCCCTTTGGAACAATCCCCTCGCCAACGGCGAAGCCACCAGACAATTCACACTCATGCTTCCCGCCGACTGCCCCGCGATCGTGATGTTATCCGGGTCACCGCCAAAAGCCGCAATATTGCTCCGGATCCACTTCAGCGCCGCTATCTGGTCCATTAACGCATAATTGCCGGACGCCCCATGACCCGACTCCCGGGTCAGCTCCGGATGCGAGAAAAAACCGAATATCCCTACCCGGTAGTTGGCCGTCACAAAGACCACCCCTTTTTTAGCCATCGCCTCCCCGTCATAGATCAGCACATTACCCCCGCCGCTCGTGAACGCACCTCCATAGATGAATACCAGAACCGGCCGCCGCTCCTTCACCGTCCTGGCCGCCGTCCAGACATTCAAATACAGGCAATCCTCGCTGATCGGTTTCTCGGGGATCAGGTACTCCTCCACCCACATATAAAAAGGCACAGGCTTATTCTGCATCGGGCTCGCCCCGAACTTCGTACAGTCCCGCACCCCATTCCAGGGCACCGCCGGCTGCGGAGCCCGCCACCGCAAAACCCCCACCGGCGGCGCCGCAAACGGTATCCCTTTGAAAAAATGCACATCCCCCGTCGAATTCGCCCCGCCCGAGATCCATCCGTCCTCCACCTTTACCTTATCAAACCCCTGAGCGCGAACACCTCCCATACTCATAACCCCCGCCGACAACAGGACCAGCGCAATAAATATTCTTTTCATATCGCAAACTTTGACCTAATTTAATACTTCTTATGAATACCTACGACGCAATCGTCATCGGCTCCGGCATCAGCGGCGGCTGGGCCGCTAAAGAATTATGCGATCACGGTCTTTCTACGCTGATGCTCGAACGCGGCCGCGATGTCGAACACCTCAAAGATTACCCCACTGCCACCACCCCGCCCTGGGGCTTCCCCCATCGCGGCAGGCTGCCAAACGCCGTCCTCGACGAGAACCCAATCGTAGCCCGCTGCTATGCCTACGGCGAGGCGACAAAACATTTTTTCGTCCCCGATAAATTCCATCCCTATATCCAGGAAAAGCCTTTCGATTGGATCCGCGGCTACCAGGTCGGCGGCAAATCCCTGCTATGGGCTCGCCAAACCCAGCGCTGGAGCAAGTACGAATTCGAAGGCCCGCATCGCGACGGCATCGCCCCATCCTGGCCCATCGGCTACGAAGACATCGCACCCTGGTATAGTCACGTTGAGAAATTCGCGGGGATCAGCGGCAATAAGGATGGGCTCGAACAACTGCCGGATGGAGAGTTCCTCCCACCCTGGGAAATGAATTGCGCGGAAGCCTTTATGCGCGAAAAGATCATGGCCAAATATCCCGACCGCCCCATCATCATCGGCCGTTGCGCCCACCTGACAAAACCCAACCCTATCCACATCCAACAGGGCCGCGGCCAATGCCAGGCCCGCGATATGTGCGAACGCGGCTGCCCCTTCGGCGGCTACTTCAACTCCAATTCAACCACCATCCCCTGGGCGCGGAAGACAGGCAAACTCACGCTCCTGCCCTATAGCGTCGTCCATTCGATCATTTACGACGAGAAAAAAGGCAAGGCCACCGGCGTCCGGGTCATCGACGCCCAAACAAAGGTCGCAACGGAATATTACGCCCGCATCATCTTCGTCAATGCCGCCTGTATCAATACCAACCTCATCCTGCTCAACAGTACCTCCAACCGCTTCCCTAACGGTCTCGGTAACGACAATGGCATCCTGGGACATTATATTATCTTCCATAACTACCGGGGTGGCGTCGGCGGGACCTTTGAAGGCTTCGCGGATAAATACTATTATGGGCGGCGACCGACGGAACTCTTCATCCCCAATTACCGCAACCTCCGCCGGGACGAAGGACTTCCCTTCAAACGCGGCTATATGAGTACGTTATCCGCCACCCGTGACGGCTGGTGGCAGGGTGACGATACCCCGGGCCTCGGCGCCGATTTCAAAGCTGCGATCACCGAACCCGGCATCTGGAGTGTAGGGATGGGCATGCAGGGCGAGACGATCCCCAAATTCGCCAACCACGTCCGGCTGAGCCCCGATCAAAAAGACCAATGGGGCATCCCCCAACTGATCACCTCGGTCGCCTATGACGACAATGATGACAAGATGGTCGATGATTTTGTGGCCCGCTGCTCGGAAATGCTCGATGCAGCCGGCTGTAAAAATATCTCCGGCGGCAACAACCGCCAGAACCCCGGTCTCGACATCCATGAGATGGGGGGAGCCCGCATGGGGAAGGACCCGAAGACATCCCTGCTCAATGAGTGGAACCAGCTCCACCATTGCAAAAATGTCTTTGTGACAGATGGGGCCTGCATGGTCTCGACCGGCAACCAGAACCCCTCCATCACCTTCATGGCCCTCACCGCCCGCGCCGCCAACCATGCTGTTGAAGAATTGAAACGCCAAAACCTCTGAGGATGAGAATCTGCCTGCCCTTTCAATAGGAAGACGCAGGCCGCTCTACCCCATCCCCCAAAGAGCCCGGAAATCGCTGGGATTCTCCCCCGCCAGCTCTTTAAATAGCTTATTGAAATAAGAAAGGCTGTCAAGCCCCACCGCATAACACGTTTCACCCACATTATGGCCTTGCATCAGCAGGTTTTTCGCCCGCTCAATCCGGTATTGATTGACAAAAGCCGTGAACGTCATATTCGTCTGCCGCTTGAAATACCGGCAAAACGCTGCCGTCGTCAGATTTACCTTCCGCGCGACAACATTGACATCCGGATCCTTATCATAATGGCCATCGATATACTCATACACCGCCCCCATCCGAACCTTATCCTTCAAAACAAAGCGCCGCCCCTCCAAATCGGAGTTTAAATAGTTTCCCTGATTCGAAAGCGCCAGGATTTCAAATACTTCAATCAATTGTACCAACTGCTCCAGGGACGAGAACCCATCCAGTCGTCGAAGGATCCTCGCTACCTCTTCCTTCGTCTCCCCAAAAAAGGAGATCCCATATTGCGCATCCCCGAACAGCCTCGCCACATCCTCCAGCTCCGGCGCCACAGCTACAGCGCCTCCGAGAAAATCCATTCGCAGCTGGATCACGATCTGATGATACTCGCTGCGCAACCGGTAGTCGAAATTCAAATGCGGCACGTTCCCGCCGATAAGCACAAGGTCACTTTTCGTATATGTCGAAATATGCCGCCCAACATGCCGGATACCCGCATCCGCTTCAACATATACCAGCTCCATCTCCGGATGATAGTGCCAGAAGAATTTATTCCGCAGCCGCGGGGAAAATATTTTGAAGGATTTCCTCGGATCGAACCTGATCTTCTCTAGTTGGATGGATTCCACGGCCATAAAACTACCAAATTGGTCAATACAGAGCAAATAATGGTCAATGGAGGAAAAAACGAAAAACACAACACTCGCTACCTTTATATCATGATCGACGCACATAAAGAGATCCCGGGCAACCCCTCCACCGCCAAAACCAGCGCGATATGCCTGAACGACCGCACCAACGGCGAGCCCCTCCGCATCCTCACGGAAGAAGACTGGGACTTCTGGACCACCAACGGCTATATCGTCATCAGGAACGCCGTCCCTAAACAACAGGCGCAGCGCCTCGCCGGCTACCTCTGGGAATACGAAGCCAAAGACCCCAACGATCCAACCACCTGGTACCGCAAACCCAACGTCGATATGCAAATGAAGGAGCTCGTGAACACCGGAATGGTCGAGATTTACAACCATCAGTACATGTGGGACAACCGCCAAAGCCCAAAGGTCCATCAGGCCTTCGCCGATATCTGGGGCACGGAACGGCTCTGGGTCACTATCGACCGCGCTAACCTAAACTTCCCTATAGCCCCCGGCTTCGAATACAAAGGATTTATCCATTGGGATTATGACCCGGAGACGCGGCCTCAGAACGTTCAGGGCGTCCTCGCCCTCGCCGGCCAGACGGATGAGAATATGGGCGGTTTCCAATGTATCCCCGAGCTATTCCGGACCTATGATACGTGGAAGCTCACCCAGCCGGAAGACCGCGATCACTACAAACCCGATACCACCGGGTTCGACATCGTCAAAGTCCCGCTCGAAACAGGTGACCTGCTGATCTTCAACAGCCTCCAGCCTCACGGCATCCGCCCCAATCGCAGCGGCAGTAAAGTCCGTATCGCGCAATATATTTCGATGATGCCCGCTCAGGAAGATAATGAGGAACTACGCCAATGGCGCATCAACAGCTGGCAAAGCCGCAATCCGATGGAAGGATACGCCTTCCCCGGCGACCCTCTCCAACGCGAGAAACAAAACCCCGTAGCCGTCCTCTCCCCGCTCGGCGAACGCCTCCTCGGCCTTACCCGGTGGTAGTCGCCGCGCCCGCGCATCCCCGCCCCGCGAATGCGCCCCTACCGCACGAGAACGACAAAACCATTCTTGGTTATCGTCTTTCCCGCATAAGTCAATGCTTCCGCAACCCAAACAAATGTCCCGGAACCCTGCATCACACCCGATATCCTGCCATCCCAACCTTCCCCCATCCGCGAGGTGCTGTAAACTAATTCGCCATTGCGATTGTAGACTCTGAAATAGTCTAACCGCGATATCCCCACCGGAACCGGCCGGAACACCGAATTCGAAGCCAGCCCGGGCGTAAAGGCATTCGGCACCAAAAGGTCCGGCAGCGTGCTGAACACCGTCACCTTGAGACTGGACTCGCCGACGCAGCCAAGGGAATCTGTCGCCGTCACCACGTACCGGAGGGAGTCGATAGCTGAACCCAGCACCGCGATCGGGTCCGCGATCCCCGGATCGTTCAGGCCTTCCGGCGGGGACCAGAGGAAGGTATCCGCCGAACCGTCGGAGCTCCAGGCATTTAATTGAAGCGGCTGGCCGATGACCACTACCGTATCATTACCCGCCCTTACTATCGGTGGCGATTGAATAAATACCGTCTGATAGGCGGAATCCGAGCAGCCATCCGTGGCGGTATAGACATACAGCAGCGAGTCCGTACCCGGCCCCGCCCGCACCGGGTTCAATACCCCGCCGGGCGTAATTCCTCTGCCGGAGTAAAAGCCCGTTCCATCAAGCCCCGTCAGCTCTGTTGCCTCCGTGAGGTCCGCCGTCGTATCGACCTCGCATAACGCCGGGATGGCCGCGAACTCCACATGCGGACTTGGATTGAGCGCAATCCTTTGGTCTGTTTCATTCTGACAGGTGAGGCCCGATGCGGCGACCACCCGGATCATATAGGCAATGGTGCTCGTAGTGACCGGATTAGGATAATTATGCGTGTAGACCTTACCGGAATAAGGCATCGAGTCCATATAAGATATTCCGGCCGTATCTCCCCAGAAGATCTGCAACGCGACGACCGATCCGAAATTCACCGTACTGAGATTCTCGATTTCCACAGGACTGTTGCTGCATAGCTGCGTGGGGCTGAGTACCTGAAAGACAGCCACCGGATTGTCGCCGTTCACCGTGAAGATCTTTGAAGCGCTGTCGACGCAGCCCTCACTATTGGTCACCGTCAGGCTCATATTGTAGTTGGCCGCGGCGCTATACCGGTGCGATGGGTTTTGCAGAGTCGAATAATCCGGGTTGCCCGGCGGCGAAGCGTTCGGGTCCGCGAAATTCCAGCTATAGGTGAACGGCTGCGTCTCGGCATCCCCGGTATAGCTGCTGTCATTGAACTGCCCTACGGCATCGTTGAGACAGATCTTCGGCATCGTAAAGTTGACAGCCGGGTTAGGATATACCTTCACCGTTACGCTGTCCACCGACGAACAGCCCGCATTATTTCCAAAAGCCGTCCGGACATAATACTTATGTAGCGCAGAGTCATCCGTATTATTGGTGAGATGCAACAAGGGCGCCGAAGCGGTCGTATCGCTCAGCCCCGTCCCCGGTGACCAGGTGTAGATATAGGTCGGATTGCCGGGGCCACCAAGCTGCACCGTATCGTAAGGGCAAAACGCCTGACTGTTACCCGCAAACGATGGCGGCATCTGCGTATAGATGATCACGTTCTTGATCGAATGATCATCAGTATAGCCCCCGGTGCTCGCCGTAAAACCCATATACCCTATGAAATTGAAGAGGTTCGGTTGATAGGTGGTGAGGTAAAGCGTATCGTTGACGTAAACAGAGATATTGCCGGTATCATAGACGATCATCGCCCGGTTGTAATTGGGACCACGCATATAGGAAAGTCTGCCGCTCGAGTTATCCAGCGTCGGCTGGTTATCGCATTCCCCAAAAATCGTATCGCCGGGGCCCGCAACCTGATAGTAACCCACTCCCCACCGGATCTCGATCTTCGGCATGTCCTGATGGACGGTTGCCGTATCAAAAGGGATACAGTTGTTCCAGGTGTCGAAACAGACCTTTAACCCATTGGCGGTATTGGGAATGCCCAGACCACCCCCATTGACATACCCGGTCGGCGGCACATCCAGGAAACAGAAAGCCAGCCCATCTGCGCCGGTCCCGTCATACATCCGGAAATCAAATTCAGCGATCCACTTGTTGCAAATGGAAAGATTGATGGGCTGCCCAAAAAAGGCCGCCCCGCTATTACTTTCGATAGCTGGGCATAAGAGTAGTTCCGTATCGGCACTCCCTATGACATTCGTCACCTGGGCATCCCCCGCCAGATTCCACCCGGTCGTATTCATAGGGATACCGGTAAGCTGGGCGAATACATAGTTCTGGCAAACTGCAGTCCCTCCGGCGCCTATGATCAGATAACAAAATAGCAAGCAACTGAAATAACGGTTCATCGGGTGAATTGGTGTCGTCGTAAGAT
>Ga0206851_1219_pt1 | contig 13427 bp, 10 predicted proteins | sample Alteio_BWOrgCont_13_FD_152904 | JGI IMG/M metagenome (GOLD analysis project Ga0206851, IMG submission 152904) | Enriched cells from forest soil in Barre Woods Harvard Forest LTER site, Petersham, Massachusetts, United States -... | ecosystem: Environmental > Terrestrial > Soil > Temperate forest >... | reverse complement strand
ATGGTAGGTGTAAAAGGCAAGGACACGAAGCCGGAAACAGCTGCGCTGATTGTCGTAGCCAATGCAATGCTGAATCTGGATGAAGTGCTGACAAAAAATTAAGGATGACACAGAAAGAATTACATAATCAAAGATTGCTTCGTGAGGCGGAACGTGCGGTCATCAATATGCACACGAGACGGCACTTTATAAAAGAAAGTGCAATGGGATTGGGTGCGCTGGCACTGGGTTCCTTTATCGGCAGCTGCAATAATAAATCTGCCGGAAATGAAATTGCTTTTGATCCGGCACATCCTCTATTACCCAAACTTCCACCTTTCCCCGGAAAAGCAAAATCTGTGATCTACCTGCATATGGCAGGCGCTCCTTCCCAACTGGAATTATTTGATTACAAACCGGAGCTGATGAAAATGGACGGACAGGATTGTCCGAAATCATTGCTGGAAGGAAAACGTTTTGCATTCATACGGGGTGTGCCGAAGATGCTTGGGCCACAGGCAAAATTTGCACAACATGGAGAGAGCCGTGCCTGGGTCAGCGAACATATGCCCCATCTTGCATCAATCGTTGATGAATTAAGTTTTCTGAAAGCAGTCACCACCGATCAGTTCAATCATGCACCCGCGCAACTGATGGTGCACACCGGTTCACCCCGACTTGGCAGACCGAGTCTTGGATCCTGGGTGACGTATGGTTTGGGAACAGAGAATCAGAACCTGCCGGGATTTATCGTTTTGACCAGCGGTGGAAAGACACCGGATGCCGGAAAGAGTGTTTGGGGCAGTGGATTTTTGCCGAGTGTTTATCAGGGTGTACAATGCAGAAATGAAGGAGCTCCGGTATTATTTATGAATGATCCGGATGGTATGAACAGAGATCTTCGAAAAGCTTCCATCGATGCCATCAACGATGTGAATCAGCAGGAATATGCGGACTATCACGATCCCGAAATCTTATCGCGCATCTCTCAATATGAAATGGCATATAAGATGCAGATCGCTGCGCCAGAAGTCATGAACATCAACAACGAGCCCGAATATATTCATGAGATGTATGGTACGAAACCCGGCAAGGCCTGCTTTGCAAATAATGTATTGCTCGCAAGAAAACTCGTGGAGAAAGGTGTGCGATTCGTACAATTATTCGACTGGGGTTGGGACAGTCATGGGTCCGAAGCGAGTCTCGCGATTGACATCGGCTTTATCAATAAATGCAGGGAAGTGGATAAGTCCATCACTGCTTTGATACTCGATCTGAAACAACGTGGATTGCTGGAAGAAACACTGGTTGTATGGGGCGGAGAATTTGGCCGCACACCGATGATGGAAAACCGTGAAGGGAAAAAAATGCCTTTCAAGGGCCGCGATCATCATACGGAAGCATTTACCATCTGGATGGCAGGCGCGGGGATCAAGAAAGGATTCAGTTTTGGTGAAACAGATGAAATCGGATATAGTGCCATCAGCGGAAAGGTAGAGCCGTTTGATATACAGGCTACCATTCTCGATCAAATGGGATTTGATCATGAAAAATTTACCTATCAGTTCCAGGGAAGACCGTTCCGTTTGACAGATACCAGAGGAAAAGTGATTGAAGATATTCTTGCCTGATATTTTTTTTAATTATACAATCCATTGAACAGAAGAAATTTTTTGCAAACAGTTGGTACGGCTGCAACGGCTGTTCAACTCTCACCCCTGTCTATTCTCCCCAACATGAATAATAATTTTAAACTGAAAGTCCTGGCTACGAACTGGGGCTTTAACGGAACGCTGGATGCCTATTGCGCGAAAGTTAAAAAAGAAGGTTATGACGGAATAGAAATCTGGTGGCCTTTGGAAAAAAAGGATCAGGATGAATTATTTTCTCTATTGAAAAAATATGAACTGGAAGTGGGCTTTCTTTGTGCGGGGTCGGACAGTAATTATCAGAAACACTTTGATCAGTTCACACAAATGATCGATGCCGCGGCCAATGAGACAATCCAGCGTCCCTTATATATCAATTGTCATTCGGGCAGGGATTATTTTTCTTATGAAGAAGGTAAAAATTTTATTAGCCACACAACCGCATTGGCTAAATCGACCGGCATAAAAATCTGTCACGAAACACATCGTTCCCGTTTACTGTATGCTGCTCCGGTGGCGAGACATTATATGGAAACCATTCCGGAGCTCCGCATCACATTCGATGTATCGCACTGGTGTAATGTACATGAGAGCCTGCTGGAAGATCAGCAGGACACGGTGAACCTGAGTCTGCAAAGAGTGGATCATATTCATGCGCGTGTGGGTCACGCAGAAGGACCGCAGGTAAATGATCCGCGCGCACCCGAATGGGAACATGCTGTGAAAGCGCATTTTGCCTGGTGGGACAAAGTAGTGGAACTAAAAAAACAAAAAGGAGACACACTGACGATATTAACCGAATTCGGTCCTCCGGATTATATGCCTACCCTGCCCTATACGCGTCAACCGCTGGCTGATCAATGGGCTGTAAATGTTTATATGATGCAACAGATCAGAAACCGCTACCAGTCATAAACTATCATACGTGTTTCTATCCATCCTGGAATTTTTTGGACATTTTCATCCGCTGATCGTACATCTGCCGATCGGCATTTTACTGATCGCTTTGTTTTTACAATGGCTGTCTTCCCGCGAGAGCTACAGATCTTATGCTTCTGTTGTACCGGTTGTATTGCTGATCGGTGTGATTGCCGCATTCGTATCCTGCATTACCGGCTGGCTTTTATCCCTGACGGATGATTACGATCATGATCTTGTGGGCTGGCATATGTGGATGGGAATCTCGACCGCGTTCACCTCTCTCCTGCTCTATGCAAAAACGGTGAATCCTAAATTTGGGATTAATCGAAAACTCTTAACTCTTATACTCTTAACTCTTATACTGGTTACGGGTCATCTCGGAGGCTCCCTGACGCATGGTTCTGACTATCTCACCAAACCACTGGCGGACGTTTTTGGAAAAGATACAGTCGCCAACCCAGTGATCAAACCGGTTCCCAACGTACAGGAAGCATATGCTTACAGCGATGTGGTAAGACCCATCCTGCAGACAAAATGTTATTCCTGTCACGGGGAAAATAAACAAAAGGGAAAACTCCGTATGGATGATTCCCTCCTGCTGATGAAAGGCGGCAAGGATGGTAAAGTAATTATGCCGGGTAATGCTTCCCAAAGCGAAATCATTAAGAGGCTCCTGCTTCCCGTCGACAATGAAGATCATATGCCGCCCAAGGAAAAATCACAACCGTCGGAAAACCAGATTGCATTGCTGGAATGGTGGATCAGCCAGGGCGCTGCTTTTAACCGTAAAGTGAAAGAAGTGGCGCAGCCAGAAAAAATAGTTCCGGTGTTGTTTGCTTTGCAAAAAACAACCTCCGTTCAAAAAGAAACCTTTGAAATTCCCACTGATCCTGTTGAAAAAGCGGACATCCCGGTACTCGAAAAAATGAAAGCCCGCGGAATAGTAGTCTTACCCGTTGCACAAAATTCTAATTATCTCCTGGCGAATTTTATTACCGATACGGTGGTTAGCCGGGAGGATCTTCAATTCATACTGGAAATAAAAAAACAATTGATCTGGCTTAAAATAGGAAATACAAATATTACGGATTCCGCTTTGAATACGATCGGCCAATTAACACATCTTACCAGGTTGAGCCTTGAACATACGGACATCTCTGATAACGGCCTGCGTTCTCTTCAGTCACTCGTTCATCTGCAATATCTCAACCTGGTCGGAACCGCGGTGACTTTACAGGGCGTTTTACAACTCAAAGATTTGAAATCCCTCCGCTCACTTTATCTCTATCAAACTCATATCGACAGGAAAGACTGGTCTTCCATCCAGAATGCATTTCCAAAAACAAATATAGACTCCGGACAATACTTCGTCCCGACTTTGCAAACCGACACTACATTGGTTAAAACGAACAAGGATGATTACAAGTAAGCCCACTAAAAAACCGCCACCCGTTAGCCGGTTATACCAGAACTATGTACTGGGCATGCTCACACTGGTATATGTGTTCAACTTCATCGACCGGCAGGTGCTGGTGATTCTCCAGGAGTCGATCAAAAAAGATTTGCACTTATCAGATACCCAGCTGGGTTTGTTGTCCGGTTTTACCTTTGCTATCTTTTATGTCACGCTCGGTATTCCCATTGCGAGGCTGGCGGATAAAGGGAACCGGAGAAATGTGGTCACCATTTCTCTCGCGATATGGAGCCTGATGACAGCCTTTTCCGGTCTTGCAAGAAACTTTATTCAATTGCTGATGGCCCGCATCGGCGTGGGCGTTGGTGAAGCCGGGGGCAGTCCTCCTGCGCATGCCATGATCTCAGATTATTTTCCTCCTGAAAAAAGATCCACCGCGCTTTCGGTTTATTCAACAGGTATTTATTTTGGTGTTCTGATCGGTTTTCTCATGGGAGGATATCTGAACCAGCATCTGGGATGGCGAACCGCATTTTTTGTTTTGGGCTTACCGGGTTTAATCTTTTCGTTGTTGTTTTATACGACCGTCAAAGAACCGGCAAAGGGTGCGACGGATGTGCAGACAGCGATGCCGGATGAAGCGCCCACATTTGGATCTGTATTGAGATTATTATTTTCCCTCGGAGTATTTAGATATCTGGCCATCGCAACAGCCCTGCATGTATTCTGTATTTATGGCCTGCTCAATTGGGCGCCTTCCTTTCTTTCGAGAATACATGGAATGAAAAATGTTGATATTGGCGTGTCATTGGGTTTAATATACGGTCTGGGAGGCGCTGCAGGTACCTATGCCGGTGGTTACCTTACGGATCATTTTGGTAAAAAAGACCGAAGGTTCTATCTGAGAATTCCGGCTTATGCGGTGCTCCTGTCAATACTATTTATAACCGGAACCATTTTACTGCAGAGTTTACCCCTTACATTGTTGTGTCTGGGTGCCTGCGCCTTTCTCCAGAGCATGTACCTGGGTCCTTCACTGGCGGTTGCACATAGTTTGGTCGCCGCACCCATGCGCGCACTGACTTCCGCCGTTTTATTTTTTGTATTGAATTTTTTTGGTCAGGGATTCGGTCCACTGATCGTGGGCCTTGTCAGCGATGCACTCAAACCTCAATTCGGTATTGAATCCTTGCGCTGGGCCCTTTCCATTTTATTGATCATGGCATTTGGCGCCGCGATGATGTTTTTTGCCGCGGCAAAAAAATTGCGAACAGCAGAATAAATTGAAGTTAGCAGATTGCGCCTTTACACTTTCAGACTTCCAGTCTTCCATACTTCCATACTTGACTATCGCGCTGCTCCTCCATCAATCGTCAGACAAATTCCACTGACAAACGATGCTTCATCCGATGCCAGATAAAGATATCCGTTGGCAATATCTTCCGGGTATCCCCATCTGCCCAGCGGAATATGAGGTATGCTTTGCTTCCGCACTTCCTCGGGCATCATATCCGTCATGGCGGTATGAATAAATCCAGGTGCAATACAGTTCACCGTTATACCATACCGGCCAAGTTCCATGGCCCAGACCTTGGTCATACCAATGATCGCTGTCTTTGTTGCCACATAATTGGTTTGTCCGTAGTTTCCCCGGATGGCCACATTGGAAGAGGCCGATACGATTCGTCCATAATTTTGTTCTTTCATGATGGGAGCCACTTCCCGCGTGCAATTAAAAACACCTGTGAGGTTTACAGAAATCACGTCATCCCATTCTGCATTCGACATTTTCAGCAGGGTCCTGTCTTTTGTAATACCGGCATTGTTGATCAGAATATCGATGCGGCCAAAATGTGCATGTGCCTCCTGCACTGCTGATTTTACTTTGTCTTTTTCCGTAACGGAAACTTTTTGAAAAAGCACATCGCTGCCGGCTTCAAGTAATCTTTCTGCGATGTCCTTTCCTTTGTCCGTCAGATCCCATAAAATAATTTTGGCTCCTTCTCTGGCGAACCGTTCAACGGTAGCCAGGCCGATCCCGTTTGCTCCGCCCGTTACCAGTGCGACTTTGTTTTGCAGTCTCATGATCTTGTTTTTTCTTCTACCGGAAGATAGTTAAAAAATAAAATGCTGCCGGTTTTGCAGGAAACTGTTGTAATGAATTAAATTCAAACATCAATATGAATACTATGAAGTCTGTCCAAATCCGGATGATCATGTTTTGTGTATGTGTTATTTGCACAGTAAATGTAAAATCACAGCAAAAAACTTTAACCGAAAGTGCACCGGCCTCCGGCGGATTCTCTGCTGAACGCCTTGCGCGTCTGGATTCCGGCATGAATGACTGGGTGAAAAAGAAATGGGTGAATGGGTCGGTGGCTTTGATTGCCCGTAAAGGCAAGATCGTTTTTTATAAAGCGTACGGATACAACGATCCCGAAACCAAAGCGCCTCTGGACAAGACCGGGATATTCCGGATCGCATCGCAAACAAAAGCCGTTACCACAGTGGCTGCTATGATACTCTGGGAAGAAGGAAAATATTCACTGGATGATCCTGTTTCCAAATACATACCTGCCTTCGCCAATCAGCGTGTGCTGGAAACATATAATGCCAAAGACACTACTTATACTACGGTGCCGGTGAAGCGCGCGGTTACAATCCGTGATCTGCTTACCCACGTGTCGGGCCTGGGATATCCGCGCATTGGCACTCCTGAAGAAATTGCGATCTATGCAAAATATCATATCACGGGTGGTGTGGGCGTCACCAAGCAGAAAATTTCCGATGTGATGAACACGCTGGGTGGTCTGCCGCTTTTCTTCCAGCCGGGCGAAAAATGGAAATACGGATTAAATGCGGACGTGCTCGGTTATCTGATCGAAATATGGTCAGGCATGGGGCTGGAAGAATTTTTCATGAAACGCATTTTCATTCCGTTGGGTATGAAGGACACCTATTATAACCTGCCGCCCGAAAAAGCATCGAGACTCGTGAATTTCTTTCAGCAGGATTCTACAGGTGCCATGAAGAAACAGCCGATCGTGCTGGATGCCCTGGATATGAACTACCCGCTTCACAAAACCAGTTATTTTTCAGGTGGCGGAGGATTGGTATCTACTGTATATGACTATGCGATTCTTCTCCAGATGTTGCTAAACAATGGAACATACAACGGCGTGCAGATTTTATCCCGCAACACGGTGCGTATGATGACCACCAATCAGATCGGCAAACTCTTTGTAGATCTCTATGGCATCACAGAAAATAAATTCGGATTCAATTTTTCTCTGATTACGGAAGAGGGAAGCAGACTGGGGCCGAGTCAGGCGGGCACGTATTCCTGGGGCGGTATATTTTCCACCACTTATTGGGTAGATCCCAAAGAGGACATGTTTGTGATACTCCACCAGCAAATGTGGGGTCCGCACGTTGCCGATGCGCAAAAACAATTTAAGCCGTTGGTGTATCAGGCGATCAGCGATTAATAGCTGGATATTCCCGGTTATATTTTTCGCGCAGTGCTGATTTCAGAAACTTTCCGACGGATGTTTTCGGAATGGCATCGATGATGGAATATCCTTCGGGGATCCAGAAACGAGGGAACATTTCCTGCAAATGATTTTTTAACTCCTGAGTGGAAACTTTCTTTCCTTCTTTGAGCACCAGATATGCATGGGGCCGTTCCATCCATCGGGCATCCGGAACACCGACTACGGCAGCCTCAAGCACAGCGGGATGACTCATGAGCGCATTTTCGAGTGCAACCGAACTGATCCATTCTCCGCCGGATTTAATCATGTCTTTACTCCGGTCCCTGATTTCGATAAATCCATTTTCATCGATGGTAGCTATATCGCCCGTTTTTAACCAACCGTCAGAAGTAAATTTTGTATTTGCAGTCGTATCCTTATAATAGGAAGCGGCGACAAAGGGACCACGTACTTCCAGTTCGCCCATAGTGATCCCATCCCAGGGAATCAGGCCAGACTCATTTCTTCCGCGGATCTCCACCAACGGAATGGGTTGCCCCTGTTTCCTTGCATGATCATATTGTTCTTCTTTGGAAGCTTTTTTCAATTCACTATGTATTGTTGAAGTCACTCCGAGCGGAGAAGTTTCCGTCATACCCCATGTATGCAACACCCTTACGCCGTAACGTTCGTTAAAAGATTTTACCAGGAATCGGGGCATGGCCGAACCTCCGATCATAATGGTTCGTAAAGCCAATTTGTATTTTCCGGGATGTTCATCCAGCTTGTGTAAAATGCCCTGGATCACAGTAGGTACGGCGCCGGTGACCGTAACCTGTTCAGCTTCCAGCAGACGGAGGAGATTTTCTGTGTCCAGATTCGGGCCCGGATAAACCTGTTTAGCTCCTACCAGAGTGCAATTGTAAGGAAGTCCCCAGGCTCCTGCATGAAACATGGGGACGATCGATAAAACGGAATCATGTTCTGTGATGCCTATGTCCGTAGAAGCAAGCAATGAAGATAATGTATGCAATAAGATCGATCGGTGCGAGTACAGGATTCCCTTTGGTTTTCCGGTGGTGCCGGATGTGTAACACATAAACGCGGCAGTGTTTTCATCGCCGTCAAAAGATTTAAACTGATCTGCATCTCCATTCTGAAGAAGGGTTTCATAATCCAGGTACCCTTCAGGAACCGGTTGACTACTTTGAGAAATTACAATGACAGAAGAAATGCTAATGAATGATTTAAACTTTTCGAACAGGGGCAACAACACCTGATCCACGATCAGGCATTTGTCTTCCGCTTCGTCTATGATATAACCCAGATCTTCTGCACTAAACCTTACATTGAGCGGGTGGATAATGGCGCCGATACAAGGAATTGCGAAATAGGTCTCGAGGTGTTGATGATGATTCCAGCAAAGCGTAGCCACGCGATCACCTTCCCGAACTCCCTGCTTCCTGAGCGCTGCGCCCAGTTTCTTTACTCTGACGACAAAATTTCCGTAAGTGTAACGATAGATATTTTTGTCGGGCAGGCAACTCACAATTTCTTTCTTACTATATAAAGTCTCCGCCCGCCGTAAAATGGCAGGAACCGTGAGCTGGTAGTCCATCATTAAACCCTTCATGGAATTTTAGCGCGTTTGGAAATGCGGATAAAAGATAGGGAAAAACCTCTTTCATAAATCATACTCCTACCAATCCATATTTCTCCAATACATCCTTCGGCACACCCTCCCACTTCCCGGGAGAATTTCCCTTGTAGCCAAGATCCTGGATGCCCATTTTGCTGGTGAAGAAACCGATGGCAGTCAGATCACGCATTTTATTAAAGAAGGCCACACCGGGTTGCATCATGGGCTTTGCTTTAGCCGGATAAGCGATTTCATTGAGCAGTTCGGTTTGTTGCTGGGGAGTACAATCTTTAAATCCATTATTATACCGGGTCATACATTGGAGATTCAGCCAGTGCAAACCACCTCTCATGGGCAACTGATGTTCCGGTTCATCTTTTACTATGAACTCAATAAACTCAGGCACACCGGCATCGGAGGCTGATCCGCTGTGTTCATCTTTTGGAATGATCAGATTGGCCAGCACAGTAATGGTCGCCATTTCGTTATCATCAAAAAACTTTTCCGATTGTATTTTCTTGTCACGCGTGATTTCGAAATCCTGTCTCCCGGTTTTATCAACAACGGGTTCTTTCGCTACGTTTGGTTCCTTTGTATCCGTTTTACACCCAGCGAGTAATGCAGACGCTGACAAGGTTCCGATACCCAGTGTTTTTAAAGTTTCCCTTCTGTTCATAAAAAGAATTGAAGATTAAACATTTTGTTTTTTGCGCTGGTCTATAATGTATTCTGCCGTTCGCATGGATAAAGCAAGAATCGTCCAGGTAGGATTTTTTTCGGATTGTTGTGTAAATACCGATCCGTCGGTGACGAATAAGTTTTTACAATCGTGCGCCTGACCAAATTTATTCAGCGGGGCTTTTTTCGAATCATTCCCCATGCGTACCGTACCTACTTCATGTATTCCCTTACCTGGTTTATCCAGTCCGTAATTGGTTTCAGGACCGGCGGGAGGAACCAGCGAGATGGCGCCCATGGCTTTTACAATCGCCTGACCTGTTTCAACCATATGTTTCGCCTGATAAATTTCATCCGAATTCCATTTGTATCTGAATTTCAAAACAGGAATCCCGTATTTGTCAACAACCGATGGATCTATCTCACAGTAATTGTCTTCTCTGGCCGTCGACACACCATGACAACCTACGCCCGCCATCGTTCCATAAAAGCGGCGGTAATCATTTTTTAATGACTCACCATATCCGCCACCATCTTTCATCTTCCCATCCGCTCCCGGCAGATATCCATTCAGGTAAGGAACAATCGCACCTTCGAATCCGAAATAACCGCCGTAACCCGGCATCCACATACCTCCAAATATTTCGAGGTGATATCCCCTGGGGAAATCCAATTTTTTATTGTCGAGCCACCAGGGTGCATACAAATGCAGACTGCCCACGCCATCTTCATTAAAACGTTTTCTGTCCATCAGCTGTGGAAGAATGCCTACTCCACCTCCCTGTGTGGAGTCATGCAGATATTTACCCACCGCATTACTGCTGTTTGCGAGACCATTTGGATGGCTCGCAGATTTTGAATTCAACAGAATACGCGCCGACTCACAGGTGCTGGCTGCGAGAATAACCGTTTTTGCATTCACCTGGTATTCCTGCAGATCCAGTCTTCCTACATAAGAAACTCCGTTGGCGAGGCCTTTATCGTCCGTTAGTATTTCGCGAACGATAGCATCCGTGATCACCGTGAGATTTCCGGTTTTGATGGCAGGTATCACGAGACAGGAAGACGCGGAGAAGTCTCCATAGATTTTACAACTGCGATTACATTGCCCACAAAAGAAACAGGCTTTTCTATCAGTGTTTGCTGGTAGTGCTTCAGTCAGCACAGAACCACGTCCCGCGATTACCTTAATACCCAGTCCGGTGGCCGCTTTTTTTACAAACAACTCGTTGAGACGTGGTTTGGGTGGCGGAAGAAATATTCCGTCGGGATCATTTTCCAGACCTTCCATTGAACCATATACTCCGATGAGACGGTCCACTTTATCATAGTAAGGTTTTATTTCATTGTATTCGATGGGCCAGTCATCACCCACTCCATAACTGGTTCTGCATTTAAAATCTTTTGGACCCATGCGCAATGAAATTCTTGCCCAGTGATTGGTTCTCCCGCCCAGCATGCGCGAACGGAACCACTGAAATTCGGATCCGTCTTTTTGCGTGTAGGGTTCGCCTTCTATTTTCCAGCCTCCATAGGCCGCATCAAAATCGCCCATGGGCCGGGTGGCATTTCCGCCGCGCCTCGGAGAATCGTAGGACCATTTTAATTGCTGTGAATCGACCGCAGGATCAAAGAATGGCCCGGCTTCCAGCATCAGAACTTTAATGCCTGCATTGGCCAGCACATAACCAGCCATGCCTCCGCCTGCTCCCGAACCGATGATGACGACGTCATAAACGGTTGACGATTTTTTTATCTGCATCGTTGAAGGATTAATATTAAGAGATCAGGCTTCGCTGCCCGCTTTTTCAACCAGGGCTTTTGTTGCTGTAACACCGGCATAGTCATCCAGGTACTTGCTGTCCTTACTATACATTTTTATTAAACCGCCTTCATATTCTATACTGACCCATCCGGTGTATCCCGATTTTTTGATGATCTTAAACATCCGGTAAAAATCCGTCTCCAGATCATTACCGGAACCATCGAAGAGATGGGTTTTTGCATGAACGCCTTTTGCATACGGCATGATTTCCGTGATGCCCAGATACCGGTCGTATTCTTCCAGACATTTTGTTTTCATATAACCCGCGATATCATTGGTTTCCGGCTTGGTACGATTGACACAAAAGTTTCCAAAATCTGCCAGTGTACCACCATGTGGATTATTCAGCTCCTTCATGACACCTGCCAGCCAGGCACCATTGCAGGATATACCCACATGATTTTCCACGATCACGTCTGTCTGCTGTTTTTTTCCATATTCTATTAAACGACCCAGACTGTCAACAGCTGCTTTGGCAACATCTTTCGGATTACCCTCTCCTTCCACATTCACCCGGATCATCGGACAACCCAATGTAGCTGCGGCATCCATCCATTTGTAATGATTCTCTACGGCTTTCAGACGTTTCGTTTCATCCAGGTCGCCCAGCACGCCTTCTCCATCTATCATGATCCTTAGATTATAACTGCCTGCATCGGCAGCCCGTTTCTTCAGTTCATTTAAATAATTCAGGTCTTTGGCCTTGTCTGCAAAGAACATCGAACAATAATCCAGGCCACGGATACCCAGTTCCTTTGACTTGGCGGCGAAGTCCAGGGGATCCAGTTGCTTTGTCCAGAACTCACTGGCGAACGAAAACTGCGATATGGCTATCTGAAAAAATAATTCCTTATCAGAGTTTCCGTACAAAAAGGAAGGTAATGATGAAGCCAGACCTATGCCAGCTGCTGCTGCGGATGTGTTTCGGAGGAAGTTTCTTCTGTTCATATGCATCGTTCAGTTTTTTGATTTCGCTCTATTTAGTGATAACTACTAAATGAAGGTATCCATAATATCTCTATTTTGTAAAATTTACTAAATAAATATTTTTTGGCCCGGTATGACTACTTTTGCACCATGGACACGCAGGCGGAAATCAAAGATTTTATTGTAAATGGGCATCTGCACTATGTGCCGCATGTGTCCATTGACTGTGCCATTTTCGGATATCATGAGGAGCAGTTAAAGATCCTGTTGATAAAAAATAAGTTTATCAATGGCTGGTGTTTGCCGGGTGGCTATATCAAACGGACGGAAACGTTGGTGAAAGCGGCGAACCGGATTGTGAAAGAGCGAACGGCGATCGGGAATCTGTTTTTACAACAGTTCAAAACATTTGGTGATCCTGACCGTGCAAAAACGAAAAACTTCGATGAAGAGAAATGGTTTGAGAAAACGGGCATCCGTATTACAAAAAATAACTGGCTGATCGATCAGACTATTTCTGTTGGTTTCTATTCCATTACAGATTTTGAAAAATCAATTCCGAAGCCCGATATCATGTCAGATGACTGTAAATGGTTTGACATTGACCGTATTCCCAAAGTTGAATTCGATCATAAGGAAATGATCCGCGAGGCGCTTCATACCATGCGTGTACATTTATATCATTATCCGATCGGGTATAATATGCTGCCGGAAAAATTTACGCTATCCGAAATTCACTGCTTATATGAAACACTCCTGGGAAAAAAACTGGATATCAGTAATTTTCCAAAAAAACTGATCGCCCTGGGGCTGTTAAAAAAACTAAACGAAAAACGCAGTATTGGCGCTCATCGCGCTCCCCACTTATATAAATTCGAAAAAGCCGCCTATGAAAAGGCGCTGAAGGAAGGAGTTGTTTTGA
>Ga0206851_1182_pt1 | contig 13435 bp, 14 predicted proteins | sample Alteio_BWOrgCont_13_FD_152904 | JGI IMG/M metagenome (GOLD analysis project Ga0206851, IMG submission 152904) | Enriched cells from forest soil in Barre Woods Harvard Forest LTER site, Petersham, Massachusetts, United States -... | ecosystem: Environmental > Terrestrial > Soil > Temperate forest >... | reverse complement strand
TTGGCGGACTTTCCGGCAGGCCGTTATTCGATGTTTCGACACGGGTGCTAAAAAATATTTACAATTTCAGTGGCGGAAAAATCCCGATAATTGGCTGCGGCGGAATATTTTCGGCAGAAGACGCTTATAAAAAAATCCGCGCCGGAGCTTCACTTATCCAGATTTATACCGGGATAATTTATAAAGGCTTCGCACTAGTGGAAGAGATAAATTCCGGATTGGTGAAATTGTTGGAGAAAGATGGGTTTTCCAGTGTTTCCGAGGCTGTAGGGGCAGATTTCAAGAAAAAAACTTGACTTACCGCAGCATTCCAGGATAAAAACCACCCCTCTTTAGAGAAAAACCAAGGTAATAAAAATGTCCAGGACATGCGCACTAACCGGGAAATCCTACCTGAAAGGGCATAAGGTCTCCCACTCCAACCGCAAGAAAATCAAGCGGTTTAAGGTGAATTTACAGAACGTCTCCATGTATAGCGATGCGCTGAAAACACGCGTTCATTTGCGTGTTGCTACGAACACCATCCGCACAGTTGATCACAATGGTGGGTTGGATGCGTTCCTGCTTTCTACCCCATGCAGCCAGCTAACCTGCGAAGCCGTTTCGATTAAGAAGCGGATAAAAAAGGCTCTAGCTGCGCAAAAAGCTGCCTAAATATTGACTTCCCTCGAGCAGAAAAAACAATCGGCTGCCAGTTGGTTCGCCGAACTGCGCGATAAAATCTGCGCCGAATTTGAACAAATAGACGGTACAAAATTCACCCGCAAACCATGGGCCAGAACCGGTGGAGGTGGCGGCGAAATCTCCATTATGAAAGGGAGAGTTTTCGAGAAAGTCGGGGTGAATATCTCTACTGTTTTCGGCGAGTTCCCACCAGATTTTCGCAAGGAAATACCAGGCGCAGCAGAATCCGGGAAGTTCTGGGCAAGCGGCATATCCGTGGTCGCCCATATGCAATCGCCCTTGATTCCGGCAGTGCATATGAATACACGATTTATCGTTACTGAAAAAAGCTGGTTCGGTGGTGGCGCGGATTTAACTCCGATATATCCAGATGCTAAAGATTCTGAAGATTTCCATGCAGCGTTTAAAAAATGCTGCAATCAATATGATCCCGAATATTACGAAAAATTTAAAAAACACTGCGACGAATATTTTTTCCTGAAGCATCGGAATGAGCCACGCGGTGTCGGTGGAATATTTTTTGATTATTTGGATAGCGGAAACTGGGATCAAGATTTCGCCTTCGCCTGCGATGTCGGCGAAACTTTCTTAAAAATTTATCCTGAAATTGTCCGACGCCATATGGATAAAAAATGGACGCAGGAACAACGCGAATACCAATTGCAAAAGCGCGGACGCTATGTGGAATTTAACTTATTGTACGATCGTGGGACGCGTTTCGGGCTGATGACCGGTGGAAATCCCGAGGCAGTTTTGATGTCCCTACCACCCCTTGTGCGCTGGGATTAGGGTTTTTGCGTGACTCAACAACTCAACCTTGCTGGGCCGATAATCATTTTCTTCCCACCAGTTTTCCAATTCTGCCAATATTTTACCGATGTTTTTCCCCGGTTCAAAACCTGAGCTCAGAAGCTCATCACCATTAACTGGTATTTCCGGCAACTGCCAATTTTCCGAGAGTTTCATCAGTGCAGCAAACCTGCCTGAATCTATCTTCTCCTGCACCAGCGCCATTTTAATAATACCCTGAAAGCTTTCCTTTTGATATTTTCTGAGAAGCTTTTTCGCTGCCTTCTCATCATCTGGAGGATCTATGGATTTCAGTAGCAGTGCCAGATTTTCCTTGGTACGGTTCGCCAGTTTCCAGCGCGCTGCAAAACCTTCTAAATCTATATCAGCCAACAGCAGGAGACAACCAAGCCTGAGCACAGCGTCAGAACCAAGATATTCAGAAATTTCTTTTTCATTTTCCCTCCTTATAAGTTTTTTTAAAACGTCTAGATTCGGTTTTTCGATGCCGATTGTAGCTAATATTTTCTCCCGTTGCATCAATTCCAGCACATATACCGGATTAGGGCTGGCCAAAATCTTGAACATCTCAGCCTGCACCCGCTCCCCAGAAAGCCTACCCATATTCTCCGCCAATTTGCCGCATGCGGCAAGGCCTTTTTCATCCAGATTTTTCGTTTCCAGCTGTGCCGCAAACCGGAAAAACCTTAAGATCCGCAGATAATCTTCCTTTATTCTTTCTTCCGGCTTACCAATGAACTTGATGATTTTTGCCTGTAAATCCTCCTGCCCAGCAAAATAATCGTAAATATTTCCTTCATTATCCAGGTAAAGCGCGTTTATGGTGAAATCCCGGCGCGCCGCATCTTCTTGCCAATCATCAGTGAAGGTAACTTCGGCATGGCGGCCATCAGTTTTTTCGTCACGCCTAAGCGTGGTAATTTCTATAGGCTTTTTATCGATTATCGCCGTGACAGTGCCATGCTTTATGCCAGTGGGAATCACCTTGATTCCAGCTTTTTCTAGTAATTCGATGATTTTTTCAGGTTTGAGCGGGGTTGCAACATCGATATCTTTAACCAGTCTTTCCAGTAATGTATCGCGCACACAGCCGCCAACAAACCTGGCCTCTTGCTTAAGAGCTGTAAAAACCTTTTCCGCAGGGGCCATCCAGGAATATTTGGACATAACAATCCGAGTAAAATATAGTATTTTTTTCTAACTATTACCAAGGATATTTTAGATGCGTATCGGAATAATCGGTGCTGGTGGCAAGATGGGCCATGCTTTGATCACAGAAATACTGAGCCATCCGAAATTACAACTCTCAGGTGGAGTAGTACAGGCAGGAAACGCTGATATCGGCAGAGATTTGGGTGAATTGGCGGGTACGGCAAAAGCCGGAGCAAAACTTTCGGCAAACCTTGAGGATCTAGTGAAAAAATCCGAGGCAGTGATAGATTTTTCTTCCCCGGAAGCAACTACAACTGCAGTCAAGCTAACGGCGCAATATAAAAAAATTCACATAATCGGCACTACGGGCTTAAGCGATTCGCAGAAAAAAGGATTGGAAAAAGCTGCAAAAAAAACGGTTATTGTTTTTTCACCAAATATGAGTGTGGGAGTGAATATATTAATGGCGCTTACCGGGAAAGTAGCGAAAATCGTGGATGATTCATATGATATAGAAATCCTGGAAATGCATCACGGCCATAAAAAAGATGCGCCATCAGGCACTTCGCTTGGTCTTGGTAGGGCGGCTGCGGAGGGGCGCGGAGTTGATTTATCTGAAGTCGCAAAACGCACGCGGGATGGCATTATCGGAGAACGCAAAAAAGGCGAAATCGGTTTCGCGGCACTGCGCGGTGGTGATGTGGTGGGCGATCATACAGTAATTTTCGCCGGATCTGGTGAACGGATTGAGTTAACACACAAGGCTGGCAACCGGGCTATCTATGCTAGCGGTGCCGTCCGTGCTGCGCTCTGGGCCAAGGGCAAAAAGCATGGGCTTTATTCTATGCAGGATGTTCTGGACCTTAACGCTTAATCAAGTCTCTAACTTTTCCAGCCATTTCATCGAATATCGCACCGCCTGCAGGAATGCCTTTATCCGAAAGCTCGGAAATCTTTGGGTCGAGTGGGATTTCGGCTAGGAATTTCGTACCCACCGATGCTGAAAGCTGTTCACCCTTTGGAGCCCCAAAAATATAATTTTTATTTCCAACAGCGTCGGGAAAATAACTCATATTCTCAACGATTCCCAATATCGGCACACCAACTTTTTTCAGCATATTGATGCATTTTTTTACATCCAAGATTGCCACTTCCTGGGGCGTAGTAACGATAACCGCACCATCTACCGTGAAATTCTGAGCGATGCTCAGATGGATATCTCCGGTACCGGGCGGCATGTCGATCACCAGAAAATCCAGCTCACCCCATTTTGCAGCGCGCAGTAATTGGTAAAGTGCCTTAGAAATCATCGGCCCACGCCAGACCAATGGCGCTTCCTCACCGATCAAAAAGCCCATAGACATCACTTTGATTCCATATTTTTCCGGCGGGATGATCTGATTTTTTTCGACTAGAGGTTCGCCTGAAATTCCCAGCATTTTTGCAACCGATGGCCCATGGATATCGGCATCGACCAACCCCGTTTTACATCCGGCCTTAGCCAGTGCCACCGCTAAGTTTACTGCAACGAAGGATTTCCCAACACCACCCTTACCAGAGCCAACCAGGATAATTTTTTTTACTCCGGCTAAGGGAGACGGCGTTGGCGGTGGGGGTGGAATGTATGCTTTTGACATTTGGTATTTACTTATATAGTTTGCGAGCTCGGCAGAATAATAGGCCAATGGGTAAAATCACAAGACAAATAAAATCTGGTTTCAAAGCACCAGGCTTCAGAATGGCAGCATGGGGGGATGATGGCGGTAGCGTTGGCCCGTGGGGGAAATCTTCCGGCAAGCCAGAAAATCCACGCAAAGAGAATAAAGGCAGTGAACCGCCAGATTTTGGCGATGGTTTCAAGAAATTGCAGGATAAATTCCGCCAAAATATGCCGCAAGACGGGAATCACTCTCGGCCTTTTGCCATAATCGCCGGGGTGGTCATAATTGTTTACATTCTAAGTGGCCTTTATAAGGTTGATCCTGAGGAACAGGCGGTGGTAACCCAATTCGGTGAATTCAACCGGATTGCTGATTCCGGCTTGAATTACCATCTGCCAGCACCATTCGAAGATGTGATAAAAGAGCGCGTCACCCGTATTAACCGCACGGAAATTGGCTTCCGCTCCAGCGGCAGTAAGCACCCACAACAGGATATCCCTGAAGAAAGCCTGATGCTGACCGGAGATGAAAACATCGTTGATATAAATTTTGAGGTACAATGGCGGATTTCCGATATAAAAAAATTCATATTCAATCTCCGCAACCCAGAGGAAACGGTGAAAAGCGCCGCCGAAAGTGCGATGCGCGAGGTAATCGGCAAAAACCCAATAGCTTCAGCATTGGCGGAAGGACGCCTGCAAATCGAACAAGAAACCCAGACACTGCTTCAGAATATACTTAATTCCTATGATATCGGCGTTGAGCTGGTAACGGTTCGAATGCTGAAGGTCGATCCACCAGCAGAAGTTATCGACGCTTTCCGTGACGTGCAGACGGCCAGAGCCGATAAAGAGCGGGCACAAAATGAGGCTGAGGCCTATAGTAACGATATAATCCCGCGCGCGCGCGGTGAGGCTGGAAGAATAGTCCAGGAAGCCGAAGGCTATAAGCAGAGCGTGGTCGACAAAGCTGAAGGCGAGGCCTCGCGGTTCCTGGCGGTATATGAAAAATATAAAGGGGCAAAAGACGTAACCAAACGGCGGATATACCTAGAAACCATGCAAGAAATATTGGACGGCATGAACAAAATAATCGTCGATAAAAGCGAAGGCGCTGCACTGCCTTATCTTTCGTTGAATGACTTGATGAAGAAAAAGGATAAGGAGCAAAAACAGTGAAGGCCCACACTATATATATCTTGCTCGGGTTAATTGCGCTACTGCTCATCATCAATTCGTTTTATATAGTTGATCAGCGGGAGCAAGCTGTTGTGCTGCAATTCGGCGAAACGGTGAGGCTGGAAGACACGCCTGGGCTAAAAATGAAACTACCGCTGGTGCAGGATGTATTGTTTTTCGATAACCGCATCCTAGATTTAAACGCCGAGCCACGCGAAGTCATCGCCTCGGATGAAAAACGGCTGATCGTGGATGCTTTCGCCCGCTATAAAATCACTGATCCATTGAAATTTTACCAGACAGTGCATGATGAAACCGGCGTCCGCAACCGGCTGAACTCCATACTAGATTCTTCGCTCCGGCAGGTTTTGGGCAGCGTTCCGCTTAGCACTTTGCTCACCGGTCAGCGCACCGAGATAATGAAAAACATTACCGAAATCGTAAATAATCAGGCACAGAATTGGGGAATAAAAGTGATCGACGTCCGCATCATGCGCGCTGACCTACCGCAGAAAAACAGCGAGGCAATATATCTACGCATGCAGACTGAGCGCGACCGAGAAGCTAAAGAATTCCGGGCACAAGGAGCAGAAGAAGCACTCGCCATTCGCGCCAAAGCTGACCGCGATCGCGTTATATTACTGGCCGAAGCTCAGAAAAAAGCGCAAATATTGAAAGGCGAAGGCGATGGCCAGGCGGCCGGAATTTTTGCTGACGCATTCGGCAAAGATCCGGAATTCGCTGGCTTCTACCGCACCATGCAGGCCTACCGCGAGTCCTTGAAAAAAGACGATACGACAGTTATCTTATCTCCGAATGGAGAATTTATGCGATATTTTCAATAAACTTATAAAATGAAAAAATTCTTACCCGTATTGTTCCTAGCCTTTTTTTCTCTGGCAAACACTTCCCGCGCATCAACTCCGGATGGGTTCGCAGATTTGGCGGAGGGGCTGATCCCAGCGGTGGTGAATATTTCCTCCACTCAGCATGTGAAGCCAAAAAAGAAAAAGCTGCAACAAATGCCGCAGCTCAAAAGCATGCCACCCGGAATGCCTGATGAGTTGAAGGATTTCATGGAGAAATTCTACCAGGATTTCGGAAATGATGAGGATGATATGGCCGGCGAAAACCTTTATTCGCTTGGCTCTGGGTTCGTTATTTCCGCTGACGGACTTATCGTTACCAATTATCACGTTATCGAAGACGCGGAAGAGATTATCGTCAATTTCTCGGATGAATCAAAATATAAAGCCGAGGTGATCGGCAGTGACAGCAAAACCGATCTAGCGCTGTTGAAAATCAAGCCCAAGGATAAATTGCCCTACGTAAAATTCGGCAATTCGGACAAGGCACGGGTTGGCGATTGGGTGGTAGCCATAGGTAATCCGTTTGGGCTTGGCGGCTCGGTGACGGCGGGGATAATCTCGGCACGTGCACGTGATATCAATGCCGGGCCGTTTGATGATTTTATCCAGACCGATGCAGCAATAAACCGTGGTAATTCGGGTGGCCCGATGTTCAATATGAAAGGGGAAGTGATCGGCATTAATACCGCGATTTATTCACCTTCCGGCGGCTCTGTCGGGATCGGGTTTGCCGTGCCTTCCAATCTTGCCAAGCCGATTATTGACGAGCTGGAAAAATCCGGAAAAATCGAGCGAGCATGGCTCGGTGTGAAAATCCAAACGGTAACTGATGAAATCGCCGAATCTATTGGCATGGATTCAGCCAGAGGCGCACTGGTGGTGGAAACAACCAAGGGCAGCCCGGTGGAAAAAGCGGGAATTCAGTCCGGCGACGTCATATTAAAGTTTGATGGTAAGGAAATTTCTACAATGAAAAAACTACCACGCATGGTTGCAGATACCCCTATCGGCAGGAAGGTTGATCTTGAAATTTGGCGCAACGGCAAAACAAAAACGATCACCGTAGCGCTCGCCGAATATAATGAGAAGGAGGAAAAAGCAGCAACTGAAGAAGAAGAATCACCAGCCACTTCAGTGCCAAATACCAAAAGTCTCCTTGGTATGAAGTTGGCTCCGCTAACCGACCAGTTAAAGGAAGAATTCGGATACAAGAAAGATATGAGCGGCCTCATCGTGCTTGACTTGGATTATGAACAGAACGCCGCGAAAAAAGGCATAAAAAAAGGCGACATAATAATGACGGCAAACCAAAAGAATGTTGCTTCGGTGGATGACTTAGAAAAATTGGTAAAACAGGTGAAATTGGATAAGCGAAAATCCATATTGCTCCAGGTTTACCGGGCTGGGGATGCGATTTTCATTGCAATTCCGGTAGAGTAAGTTTTAGATTCTTACAATAACCGAAACCTGGCAGCCGTAGTTTTTTATCCCGGCAAGCGTATTGCGACGATAGCTGAAATAACCGCTTTGCTCCGGTAGTGTATCATGCCCGGTCCAAGAAGCACTGCCTATACTTAAGCTTTTGAGACCATCTAAAATATAGTCGGGCAAACTAAAGAAGAAGTGCCCCGGCCTTCCAGCCTTGAAATAATCCGAATTACGTGGCCTCTCAGCAATGAAACCATCCATGAATTTTTCATCAACTTCATACGAATTCGGTCCAATACAAGGGCCGATAACGGCAGTAATGTTTTTTCTTTCTGCACCCAAGCTTTCCATTGCCTGCAAAGTTTTTTCCGCGATTCCTGCCTTTGCACCGCGCCAACCGGCATGGCAACAACCTACGATTCCGCTATTTTTATCAGCGAATAATATGGGCGCACAATCAGCGGTCAATATTCCGAGTGCTATATTTTTTCGTTTTGTCACCAGCCCGTCAGCTTGCGGAGCAGGAGTGATTATATTATCAATTACTACAACTTCGCTCCCATGAACCTGGTGCAATAATTGGAATTTCGCACCAGTACACCCAAGTTTTTCCAGTATGCGCATTTTATTTTCTGCAACGTTTTCTTTGGAATCGTTTTCATCAGCGCGACAGTTTAGAGATGAGTAAATACCGCTACTTACCCCGCCATTGCACCCGAAAAATCCATGAGAAATACCGCTTATTTTTTTAAGATCTCCAGCAATCAACATTCATTCCTCTCGTCGTTCCTGCAAAAAACTGTTGGTGGCGATTTCATCAAGCTGGGTCTGCTCCAACCGCGCCTCCTCTTTTGCCGCACTACGCTGTTTTACCTCCAGCAATATCTCATATTTCTTGAGTTCTGAAAACTCCTCAGCGATTGCATCGCGGATGGCCTCAATTTTATTTTCCTGCTCTTTGATAAGGCTAGCTATCCTTCTTTCACTATTTATCGCTTGGCCAACATATCCAGGAAAAGTATAACGGCCTTCCAACGATTTTTCTGCAACCTTCTTTTCCTGTCGCATTTCCTCGCGGATATGAGCAAGGATTTTGTTCAATTCGTCCAGTGTTTCTTGTTCGCGCACCAACTCTATGCGCTTATCATCCAGCCTTTTGCGATAGAGTTTGATTAGGGTCGCTAAGGATTTCATTAATGGTTACGGATGATGGCAGGCTGTTTCTTCTCCTGGTTTATACCTTCAGCCCAGATTTGCAGATGGATTTTATCGCCAATCATGGAAATTGCATAATCCATTCCAAAATCTGAGCGTTTCAACACTCCTTCGGCATAGAATCCGGCTACGTAGTTATTGGTAATCTGTTGATAATCTGCCTTGTTGAAGTGGACATGCAGGGTTACCGGCTTCGTCACGCCAAGTAGCGTCAGATCGCCGGTGATATCGGCAGTATTTTTGCCAGTTACTTTCACCGCAGTGCTGGCAAATTTCATTTCCGGGAAATTTTCAGTATTGAACCAACTGCTTTTTTGCAGCTCTTTATCCAGAGCAGAACTTGATGTTTCTAACCCACTAGGCCGAATCGTCACCTCCACCGAGCTTTTTTCCGGATGCGTTTGGTTGAAAACGAAGCTTCCATCATAATCCCTGAATATCCCAACCATCTCGGAAAACCCCATATGGTTTATGGTGAATAAAATAGTGGTATGCGCTTTATCGAATTTATAGCTATCGGCCCTGGCCGGAGCGGCAGCAAAGCTTAACAAAAATACGGCGAGAATTGTTATTTTTTTCATGCTAACTCCTTTCATGCGATGTCCTGAAAATAACTGTAAATCACCCAGTATAAATCTCCTATGCTTGTTTATTGCCCAAAATCTCTCCCAGCATCTTATATCCGCCAGCCAGATCAGCCTTTTCCTCTATATCCTGCCTGAGGAAGTTTTCCAGTAGTGGGAAATAAGCCATCGCCTCGTCCACTTCCTTGCTGGAACCTTTCTTATATGCACCTAGGCGGATCATCTCTGCCATATTCTCGTAAGTTGAAAGCAAGTTGCGTGCGCGATCAACCAATTTATTTTCCTCAGGTGTATTGCATCTCGGCATAGTACGCGAGATGCTTCGTAACACATTCACCGCAGGAAACCGGCCGCGCTCGGCTATTTCCCGATCGAGCATTATATGGCCATCTAATATCCCTCGCACCGAATCGGAAATCGGCTCATTATGGTCATCACCTTCCACTAACACGCTAAACAGCCCGGTTATAGTACCTTCACCAATTCCCGGCCCGGCACGTTCCAATAATTTCGGCAATTCAGAAAACACGGTAGGCGTATAACCCTTGCTGGCCGGCGGTTCGCCAACTGATAATCCGATTTCCCGCTGCGCCATGGCGAAACGGGTGACACTATCAATCATACACAATACGTCCTGCCCCAAATCCCGGAAATACTCGGCCACCGCAAGCGTAACGTAAGCCGCCTGTTTTCGCATCAAGGGCGATTCGTCAGAAGTGGCTACAACAACAACTGAGTTCTTTAAACCCTCCTCACCCAGATAGTCATTAATGAACTCCTGAACTTCCCGGCCGCGCTCGCCGATCAGGCCTATCACCTTTACCTCTGCCTCGGAATATCTTGCCATCATCGAAAGCATCACTGATTTCCCCACACCGGAGCCAGAAAAAATCCCTAAGCGTTGTCCACGGCAGCATGTGGTGAAAGTGTTTATCGAACGCACGCCCAAATCTATTTTCCCTTTCACCGCACGGCGCTGATGCGCTGGCGGTGGCCGTTCACGCAATCTATAAGGCTTTGCACCTTTGAATAGTGGCCCCTTATCATCTATGGCTTCAGCAAAGGCGTTTATAACCCGGCCTTTCCAAGAAATGTCGGGATTTATCGTTGAATCTTGGCTTTCCAAATAAATCTTGCAGCCAACACCGATACCCTCGACTTCAGAAAACGGCATCAACATCGCATGATTTTCCCTAAATCCAATGACTTCCGCCCCAACAATCCTACCATCACGTGAGATTATCCGGCATTTAGAGCCTATGGAAAGCGCACTATTGATCCCAGCGCACTCCACCAGGAGCCCCCTTATCGAAGTAACTTCACCGCAAATCTCGAAATCCTTTATCCTATTGATTTCTGATGCTATTTTATCTATGGGACTGGTCATTTTCCTTTTATATAGTGTGATAAGAATACAAGATTTTCGTTGAAAACAACATAAATTGTCTATACCAGTGGTAAAATAGTTAAAAAAGTGTTAACTTATACAAGTTAGGGTATAGTTACTTTTTAACTTTGTCGCAGCGTTTTTGGAATATACATAAAGGAGAGATGTTATGAGGGTATTGCTGGTAGAAGATGACGCTTCGACCGCGCGCTCGATCGAGTTAGCGCTTGCCTCCTATGGCATTGTATGCGATGCCGCCGCTACCGGCGAAGAGGGTTTAAACATCGGAAAAATTTATGATTACGACATAATAATCCTCGATCTCATGCTACCGGATATGGATGGCTACGAAGTATTACGCCGGTTCCGCCAGGAAAAAATTACCACTCCAATACTAATACTTTCCGGTTTATCAAGTTCCGACCAGAAAGTTCGCGGACTTGGCGTCGGCGCCGATGATTATGTAACCAAACCATTCAACCGCGGCGAGTTGGTGGCACGCATCCAGGCTATAGTTCGTCGCTCGAAAGGCCATTCTGAATCGGTCATCCGTACCGGCAAAGTGGTAATCAATCTTGATGAACGTACCGTTGAAGTAGCTGGAAAATCCCTGCATCTTACTAGCAAAGAATATAGCATCCTGGAATTGCTCTCACTCCGCAAAGGCACAACCATAACCAAGGAAATGTTCCTAAATCATCTATATGGCGGAATCGATGAGCCAGAACTGAAGATAATCGACGTTTTTGTCTGCAAGCTCAGAAAAAAACTGGCCGATGCAGCGGGCGAGAATTACGTCGAAACCCTATGGGGCAGAGGTTACATCATGCGTGAGCCTTCCGAAATAGGCATGCCGATTTCACTTGAAGAAGTTGAGGAAATAGGGGAAAGCGAAGAGTCTGAGGAATCCGCCGCCCTTATTGCCATGCAAGCCGAGTAGTTTTAAGTCAATAAATCCATACTTGTTTAAGAGTGCCATCAATCATTTGACATTTGGCTAGAGCCTTCCTATAAGCGTGTTCGCATTTGGCTAAAATCGCTAAATAAAAATTGTTTCCTTTAATGGGCTTGTAGCTCAGGTGGTTAGAGCGCACGCCTGATAAGCGTGAGGTCGGAGGTTCAACTCTTCCCAAGCCCACCACTTAGATTTTCTTATGAGCACAGCGAATTAGAAAATCAAGTGTCCGCCATAGCCCTAAGGGCGACGGCGGACTAAAAATACGGCTCTCTCCTAAAACAACGATTCCTGTCCACCAGAGGGTTTTCCCTTTTTCGCCGGGGATTTTCCATCTTTTAAAACATCTACCACACCGTCCTTGAACTGGATTTTCATCTTGGCGGTTGCAGCGGTAGCAGAAGTTACCAATTTTCCAGAATCACCCCGTACTAAGGCGAACCCGCGTTCAAGCACCCGTTCATAATGGTAGCTCTCCAACAATTTCCCAGCGGAGGCAAGTTTCAAATTTGCCCGCTCCAGCAATGTAGAAAATGCTCCGGCTATGCGGGCTTGGGCCTGGAGTGCAGCCAATTTCTCAAGTTTCTTCTCAAAGAGAATTTTTAAGGAATTTTCCAAACGTTCAGCAAAAATATCAAGTTTCTGGGCGATGTTTTCCAAGAGTTGTCTTGGGTGCAAAAGCCCAGCGCTTGAAGCTCGGAGTCGGTCACCACCGGTTTCCAAAATGCGCAAAATCCCGCGCATCATCCGCTGTTCAGATTCAATCAAACCTTCCAACACTTGCAATTTCACCGGCACTGCCATCTCAGCCGCAGCCGTTGGCGTTGGTGCACGCCGGTCAGCAGCTAGATCAATCAATGTTGTGTCAGTCTCATGCCCGATCGCCGAAATCAGTGGAATCCGCGAATTTGCTGCAGCGCGCACCACGATTTCCTCATTGAACGCCCATAAATCCTCCACCGATCCACCGCCACGTGCAACTATCAATAAATCCGGTCGCGCCACCATTTTTGATTCGTTGAACCCGATAATAGCTTCCGCCACCTGCTCTGCTGCACCTTCCCCCTGCACCGCCACCGGCCAGACTATAACATGCAATGGCCAGCGCTCATCAATACGATGCAGGATATCCCTGATCACTGAGCCAGTCGGTGAAGTTATAACGCCGATCACATGCGGGAAAACCGGCAATGGTTTTTTTCGCGCGGCGTCGAACAATCCTTCTTTCAGCAATTCCTGGCGCCGTTTTTCGAGCAGCGCCATCAATGCGCCAATCCCCGAAGCTTCTATGTTGTTTACAACAAGCTGGTAGCTAGAGCGGCCTTGATAGGTGGAAAGCCTGCCAGTTGCAACTACCTCTAATCCCGCTTCCGGTTTGATCTTCAGGCGCATAGCATCACCCTTCCAGCATACGCAGTTCAGCACCGCTCCTTCATCTTTCAAATCGAAATAAATATGCCCGGAGGTGTGCGCTTTAAACCCCGAAATCTCACCCTTTACCCGCACAGCCCC
>Ga0206851_1218_pt1 | contig 13438 bp, 6 predicted proteins | sample Alteio_BWOrgCont_13_FD_152904 | JGI IMG/M metagenome (GOLD analysis project Ga0206851, IMG submission 152904) | Enriched cells from forest soil in Barre Woods Harvard Forest LTER site, Petersham, Massachusetts, United States -... | ecosystem: Environmental > Terrestrial > Soil > Temperate forest > O... | reverse complement strand
GCCGGGGGCGGTGAGCTGGGCCTGGGTGTTTGACTATGAGCCTTATGTGGTATCTCCCGATATTTTCACGGGCGGCCCGGCGAACTCGATCACCTATGGGGAGGATGGGATATTCCAGATACAACTGACGGTCACCAATGCGCAGGGTTGTCAGGCTTCGGAGATCCAGACGTTGACGTTGACGTCGCCATATGCAGACATTGTCGTGACGAGCGGCACGCCGTCGGTTTGCGGGCAACCGATGACCGAGACGTTTGGAAGCGCCAATATCCCGAATCTAGCCTCCTGGGAGTGGGTCTTTGGCGACGGGGACAGTACAAATGCGCAGTCGCCGACGCACACCTTTACCAACCCTGGGAACTACCACACCTTTCTGAGATGGACGAATAATAATGGCTGTAGCGGGATATCCAATGTCATCTTTACGACTATCACGGCGCCGTTCTCCAACATCGACTTTACGGCGGATGCGACGACGGTTTGTGTCGGTCAGGGTGTAAGCTTTGGGGGCCCCTCCCTGGCCACGGACAGCGCGATATTCACTTCGTGGGACTTTGGGGACGGCTCGCCCAATACGTTTGGTCAGACCGGGGCCTACCATGTCTATACTACGCCGGGCATTTATACGGTGACGTTAAACCTGGGGAGCGCAGGGAATTGCCTGGACAACATCGTCAAAACCGATTATATCACCGTGCTGTCTTCGCCGACCATCAGCGTCACGGCCACCAATACCTGTGACAGTCCGCGATCCCTGGTAAACTTCAGCGTCAATGCGGGTAACGGCGCGACGGGTGTCCAGTGGCAGTTTGGGGATGGCACGACGCTGGATACGGCGGCTGGTGTTTATACGCTGGGGCACTCCTATTACCAGGACGACTTCTATGATGTCGTGGCAACCGCCACTAACGGCACCTGTACCGCGAGCAGTACGGTCGGGTTGGCCATCGAGCTCAAGCCGGTGGATTTTCATCTGGGGCTCAGTACAACGGATATCTGCCCCGCCACATTTATCACCGATACCCTCCTGCAGACCTTTCCACCCGGCAGCACCTATGACTTCTATTCGTGGGATGTCGTGCAGTGGTATTACGCCGATGGAACGCCCTTCCTCGGGCCGCAGAATTGGGTCAGCCTGGGTTCGCAGGGGTATTATTCCAGCGTGCTTTCGGGTTTCCAGGCCGGGGAGACCGGTTTGTATGCGGTTACGACGGACGCGACAAATTGCAAGGATACGACCAATATGGTGCCGTTGGTGATTGGTGGGGTAACGGCGGCCTTTGACATTATCCAGGATGACCAGTGTTATCAGCAGCCGGTTATTTTACAGGATGTTTCAATGACGGCTCCGGGCGACCCGATCGTCAGCTGGCTCTGGAATTTCGGCGATGGCACAACGTCGACGCAATCGGGTACGGTCCAGCATCTATATACAGCTCCGGGTAACTATTCCGCAACACTAACGGTTACGGATCAGAGCGGGTGCGCATCGAGCTCGACATCGGCGGCCGCGCAGGTGACCGTTGACGGGCCTGAAGCGAGCTTCCAGACGGAGGGCGGCGCGACGACTTTCCCGGAGGGATCGACGGTCCAGTTCGTCAATAACAGCAACACAACGAATACGACCAGTCCGCTCTATAGCTGGAATTTTGGGGATGGGAGTGCGCCTTCCACACAGGTGAATCCCGCCTATCTTTTTTCGGTGCCGGGCACTTATACGGTGACGCTGACGGCGTGGGATGGGGCGGGAAGCTGTTTGTCGGTGGCTACGCTTGTGCTGACGATCCAGCCGGTGAACAACGCTTTTTCCATGGCATCATCCTATGTGGCTTCGGGGAGCTGTCCGCCGGCGCTCGTACAGTTCACGAATACGTCGGTGAATTATATTTCCTACACCTGGAACTTTGGAGACGGCGAAACGGTATCGAATGTGCCGGACCCGAGCCATGTCTATCAAAAACCGGGCAAGTACATCGTCACGCTGACCGTATTGGGCGACAATGGGCAGACGACGACAACGGTAGATTCGGTGTTGGTGCTCACGCCCGCGGCGGCGCTGGCGGCTGCGGTGCCGGCGATCTGTGTGGGGCAGACGGACACGCTGAATTCGGTGGCTAACAGCGGGGTCAAACAATATAATTGGGACTTTGGGGATGGGAATGTCTCTTCGAACAACGATTCGGTGGCTGTGCACAAGTATACCGCGGCGGGGACTTACACAGCGCGGCTGGTGGTCACCGATAGTTTGGGATGCAGCGCTGCCGCGACTGCTACGGATGCGATCGATGTGCTTGGCCCGCCGCTTGTCGGGGTGACGCCGCCGGTGGACCTGGTCTGTCTTGGAAAGGGCCTGGTCATCAAGGCCATCGGCGGGGTGACGTATAGCTGGTCGCCGGGGGCCAGTCTCAGCGACAGTACGATCTCCGCTCCGGTGGCGACGCCTTCCGCGGCTACCGTGTACACGGTGACGATAGCAGATAGTATCGGGTGTACGAACAGCGATTCGATTGCGGTGCGGGTCGTCAGGCCGGATACGGTGCAGGTCAGTCCGGATTCGACGGCGATCTGTCCGGGGAAGGAGGTGCAGCTCTACGCGACCGGGGCTTATAGCTATACCTGGATCGGGAGCGGGTTGAATGCCTTCGATGTTGCCAATCCGGTGGCCACGCCGGCGGTGACGACGGTATATCGGGTTGCGGGGAGCGATTCGGCCAGCTGCTTCCAGGATACGGCATCGGTCACTGTCACGGTATTGGAGGCGCCGACGGTGAATGCGGGGCCGGCGATCCAGGAGCAGTCCGAGACGCCGGTGACGATCCCGGCGGTGGGGAGTGCGGATGTCGTCTCCTGGCTATGGGTGCCGGCGACCGATCTAAGCTGTACGACCTGCGCGCAGCCCGTGTGTACGCCGCTGCAGAACGAGCAATATATCGTTACGGTCACGGCGGCGGATGGGTGTACGGCAAGCGATACGGTGGTGGTGCAGCTGACGTGCGATGAAGCGAAAGTTCGGATACCGGAGGCGTTTACGCCGAATGGGGATGGGCATAACGATCGTTGGACAGTGTTGGGCGCGATCCCGATGGTCAATCATCTGGCGATCTATGACCGGTGGGGGATAAAGGTCTTTGAGGCGGATCATTTTAGGCCCGCCGATCCGAATGCCGGCTGGGACGGGACGTTTGGCGGGCAGCCGGCGCCTTCGGGGGTCTATGTCTATTTTGTTGAGATGCAGTGTCCGACGGGCGGGATTTTTATGCGAAAGGGGACGGTGGTGCTGATCCGCTAAAATTGTGTATCTTGAAGGTCCCCTTCCCCCTGAGCTCATGCGACACCGGCTAACGCTTATACTGCTTTTCCTTTTCCTTCTCCTGTTTGTGCTGGTGGATGACGGCTATAGCCAGTGTTCGACGGATACGGCGGGGCAGACGCTACAGCCGGCGGTCCTCTCGGCGGCGCAGGTTTGTTCGCCGGGCGCTTCTATCGGTGTAGCTTCCACGAGTGTTGATCAACAATATACTTTTCTGCATAACGGCCAGCCTGTTCCGGGGTATACCAATCTCCCGGGCACTGGTCCCGGCACAGACCCGCTGATCTATGCGGTGCCATCGGGGCAGGCCGCGGCGGGGACCTATCAGGTGGTGACCTCTTTTATCGGCTGTACGGGCGGGCCGGTGGATACCAGCAACGTTCAATATTGGTATTACGCAGGCGTTGACAGTCTCATGATCACGTCCCTGAAGGGCGCGACTGTCACTTTCAAATGGGGCACGGCACAGGAAGGGAGTACGTACCGATGGGCGTTGACGACTGATTCGGTCGGGCCGCCGGACACGCTGCACAGCGCGACGGATACGTTTTCAAGTGCCGGTGGGGTTGTTGGAGGTGTCACCTACTATCTCTTTGTGCAGAATTCATCGATCGGGTGCGGCAACCTGTTCGATACGCTAAGTTTTATTCCTGATGTTACGGTGGTGAATATGTGTCCGCCGGGGGCGGTTCCGGTCCCGACGATCCAGAGCGTCACGGGGAGCTACACGGTATGCCGCGGGAGCGTGGTACAGCTCACGTCCAGCAGCGCCACGGGTAATGTCTGGTACTTCAATGGTGCGCCGCTGGATTCGGCGAGTGCATCGCTGACGGTCGCGCAGGGCGGGAATTATAGTGTGGTGGTCACGAATGCGGTGGGTTGCAGCGATACGAGCGCCGTGCAGGCGATCACCTATGATCCCGGGCCTTCGACGCCGGTGTTGATGTCATCGGGCTCCGACACCATCTGTATCGGCAGCAGCGTGACGCTGTCTTCTTCATCCGGCACGGGCAATCAATGGTTTGACGGGAATATGCCGATACCGGGGGAGACGGGTAGTGTGTATCTGGTCACGGCGGCGGGTGCGTATTGGGTGCAGGTAACGGACGCGTATGGTTGCTGGGTCAACTCCGCGGTTACGACGATAAGTGTCAATCCGGATACCGCTGGTGAGTCCGTGGTGCCGTCGATTATGCCGGCCGGGACGCTGGTCAGCTGTGCGGATACGGGGGTGCTGCTGCAGTCATCCCCGGCGGTCAACTATCAATGGTTCTGGGACGGCGATGCCATCCCTGGAGGAAATACCGATACGATGACGGTGACCGTATCCGGCACCTATACGGTCGCGACGGGTACGGCGGGGTGCGGCACGGTGGGGGCGTTATCCGCGCCGGTGGTGGTGACCTATCTCGATCAGGTCGTCCCCACGATCACGATGGTCAATGGGGTGTTAGTGTCGAGTGCGGCGACGGGCAATCAATGGTATCTGAATGACAGTATTATTCAGGGGGCCGTGCATCAGCAGTATACGCCGCCGGGGCCGGGGTCGTATACGGTGCGGGCGGAGACGGGGGTTCAGGCGGTGGATACGGTTACGTTTCAGGTGGGAGTGGGCGGGTGCTGGAGTCAGTACTCGGTGCCCTATATCATCACCGATTCGATCTATATCGTTCCGCAGGTAGTCGTGTATCCGAATCCGGTAGTTAGCGGGCTTACGCTTACGAATAAACTTTCCGGGCCGGTGACGGTGCGGATCTTCGATCTGATGGGGCAGCAGGTATGGATGGTGCAGGGGATGGTCGGCACGGTGCAGGTGGATGTGGGGCGCTGGGCGAAGGGCGCGTATTTTGTGCTGGTGATCGATCAGGGGACACAGCAGCGGGAGAAGATGGTGGTGGTGAGGTTGTGAGGGTTCGGTTAAAGGGTACGCGGCGAGCGTGCGCGGGCGTGTGCTGTCGCAATCTCAAAAAATTTGACTGTTGACAGTCAATAGTCAAATGATCGGCATGCAGGCCATTGTACTTGACAACTTTGTTACGGCGCTGGTCAGGTCCCGGGCTTACGGTAGTCAATTCCTCGCCTTATACGGGATCGGCGCCTCATTTCGGCTATAGAACACGCAGACCTGGTCGACCAGTTGATCGTAGATATCATTGTTGGTATAGGGCCGTGAAACCTTCCTCAGCTTGTCGGTTGCGGCCCGGATGGACCTATTCTCTGCCTCACTGTAAATGCCCGATTTGATCAGGGTATCGCGGACAAAGGCAGCCATGCGACGGTGGTTTCTCCGGAACTCATGGGCATGATGCTGGGCATCGTCGCGCATGGTCTCGACCGAGCGCATCAGCTCACCCTGGACGGTATCGGCCGGACCGGAAGGCGGTACCATTTCATTCCAGATCTTTTGGGCAATCTCAGGGTATTTCAGCCGGATGTCAAGCGCCGGTTGGGGAGTATGGGCGGCATTGACCCTGGGTTTTCCCCCTTCCCAGCGGATCACCAGTTCCCGGACTTCCGGTGGAGCAACTTCGAGCCATTGGCGGGCGGTCATGTCATAGCGGGTCACCTGATCGAGGTCGGCACCGAGGCGCAGGATCTTATCGAAGACGCGCAGATGTTCAGCCCGGTCTGCCTCCTTGTTGCGCAGCAGCCAGCGTTGGACGGCCCAATAAATGACATTGGCGCCATCACTATCGACCACATTGACGTCTGCCTTGTAATCGAGGAAAAGGTCGAGGGCCTTCAGGTATTTGTCCTCCCGGACTGCGATGTGGAGGCAGTTGTACCCCCGGGCGCAGCAGATACTGGGGTTTGCGCCTTTGTCCAGCAGATAGCGAAGGAGGGGCAGCCGGTCCTCTTCGGCCTCGAAGCTGTTGGACAGCAGGGCGTCCATCAGCAGCGGCATCCAGGAGGAGCTGTCGAGAAAGGCGTTAACGTTGAGGGAATGTTCTTCCACGAGGTCCTGGACCTGGCGGGTGTCTCTCCGGGCAATGGCAAGGGAGAGTGCGTTCCATTCGGAACGGGGGATGAGGGGTGGCGTGGCAATCATGGAGATAAGATACGGAGAATTTTGGAGAATTGGTAATGGGCGGTTTTTGGCCGGCGGCCCCAGGACCTCCGGGTCACGTTCTCCGGGCAGGGGTACAAAACAGGCAGGCGTACAAAAAGGCAGGGGTACAAAATTGCTTACATTCGTCAAAATCCCTGTCGATGCGAAAGCAAACTGTCCTGCGTTATTTTCTTCTCGTCATTCTCCTTCCGCTTTTGCATGTGCAGGCACCCTGCCAGGACGCCGGCGGGCTCGTCAACCGGGAACCGATGGCGGCCGATACGCAAGCCTCCGCGGCATATCGCTGGTTGAACAAAGCGGTGCTGGACAGCCGCCCCCTGGATGACATGGAAGACATCGGGCCCTGGAGTTCTTTCACGACCAGCGGGGGTGCCATCGTAGACGCGCGAAAGGTCATAAAGATCGTGGACTCCAACGCCAGCGTGGCGGTCATTGCGCTAAGCAAGGAGCATATTCATCAGGGGACATGGTCGCTGTTGATGCGCACGCCCACACGACTTCCGGGGCCCGGACCTGCCACGGGCCGAGGTTGGGGTCGCTCGGGTATCCGGCGGCATTTCGACGGTCAGGACTGGACGGGGTACAATCGCATTTCCCTTTGGATCTACCCTGATCTGCCCGGCTTCTATACCACCGCGCTCGATTTCCGGCTCTATAATGACGGGCAGGAAAGACTGCCGGCGCTCTTTGGTCAGGAAGGTGAGACCTCATTGATCCTGCGCAACCACGAATGGAACCATGTCGTTTGGGAGATCGGCAATGTCGCGCGGGATAAGATTACCGGATTCGAAGCTTCCTATGGGCTTTCCGGGAGCGCACCCGGCGAGGCGGACAGCATCCGGTTCTTTTTTGACGACCTCGCCCTTGAACGGGTGGAACCGGATAAAACAGAGGGCTGGGATGTCTGGCAGGGCCGCATCGCTTACAGCCAGGAGGGTTATCAGACGGGCGCGCCCAAGAGCGCTGTGGCGAGCGGGCTCGCCGCAAAAAGTTTTCAGGTGATCGATCCACAGGATGGCCGGGTGCTGTTGTCCAAACCCATCGCCACGTTGACGACAGCTATCGGCACCTTTCAGGTCATGGATTTTTCCGAGTTGCGCACGCCGGGGCGTTATTTGGTGTCGGCGGGTAATATAAGAACGCAGCCCTTTCCAGTAGGTGCCGATGTTTGGGTGGAGAGCATCCGCAAGGTGCTCAACTTTTTTTATATGGAACGATGCGGCATGGAGGTGCCGGGGGTACACGCGGCCTGTCACAGGGACTGGACCTGCGTGCATGGGGACAGACGGATCGTCATCAACGGCGGGTGGCACGACGCCGGTGACCTCTCCCAGCAGGCGGAAGCCACCGATGAGATCACCTATGCACTTTTTACCTTGGCCGAACAACTGCGTGCGCGTAACGGAGATCCCGCCTTATATGCCCGGGTACTCGAAGAAGCCAGGTGGGGGCTGGACTGGGTGTTGAAGACAAGTTTCGGGGATGGGTTCCGGGATGTGGGGTCGATCAACAGCCGCCGGACCGATGGTGTCATAGGCACTGATGACGATATAACGGTCACCGCGCGAAATAATCCCATGACCAATTTCGAAGCGGCGGCGGTCGAAGCGATCGCTTTTCGGGTATTGAAGGACGTTGATCCACGGCTGGCCGTCCATGCGCTTCAAATGGCAAGGGCCGACTGGCGGTTTGCCCTGGAGGGGCTGCCAGGTCTTGTCAAATCGAACAATCTCTTCCGCGGCAACTTCGACTCGGATAACGTGGAAGACGAGCTCCCCGCGATGGCCATTCAGACCGCTGTCGATCTTTGGAAGGCTACGGGCGAAAGGCAATACGAGGACAAGGCCGTGGAGATGGCGAGATTTGTCACCGACGCTCAGCAGCGCGTGCGGCCCGACTGGAATATTCCCCTGACAGGTTTCTTTTATACCAGCACCGGGAGAGACCGGCTGCTGCACTATTGCCATCGCGGCCGGGACCAGGCGCCCGTGCTGGCGCTGGCGGCGCTGTGCCGCGCCTTTCCCGATCATGCCGACTGGATGAAATGGTATACTACTGCCACCCTCTATGGCGAATACCTGAAGACCATCGCCGGCTATACCAGCCCTTATGCCGTCTTGCCTGCGTCCATCTATGCCGACACCGAATACCGCCATGTACCCGAATCCAGGATGGAGTCCTATCGTAAACAGGTCCTGAATGGCATCCCGCTGGGCCAGGGTCACTATCTTCGGCTATTTCCCGTGTGGATGGATTACCGTGGACATTTCGGCACCATCCTGCCGCAGGCGCAAGCCCTGGCGGCTGCGGGTTTGCTCAGCAACGATCAGCCGTCGGTGGACCTGGCCGGCCATCAGTTGGAGTGGATCCTGGGTAAGAACCCCTTTGCGGAGAGCACAATGTATGGCGAAGGACACGATTTCGTACCGCTCTATACGCCATCCTCAGGCGATATGGTCGGCGGTCTGCCGGTAGGGATCCAGACCCGGGGAGAGAAAGACCAACCCTACTGGCCGGTGCAGAGTACCTGGACCTATAAGGAGATCTGGGGACATCCCGCAACCAACTGGATATGGCTGCTGTCGGCCATCGAGGGGCCCGCTTTTGTCAAAGGCCGGGCCGATTCGGCGGTTTATTTTATCTCTTCTTTGGATACTATCCTTGTACAGCCCAAGCCCGGCGGAGATTTTACCATTAAACTGCCGGAGGGGAGGTATCTGGTGCGAAGCGCCGGTCTGGAGCAGGATAAAACATTTTTGCCGGGTGGGGAGTATAGTGTTGACTTGCGCGCCGATAGCGCGGTCGGGATGAGTGTGGTTTCCGACACCGCGTCCGGCCGGTTCGTGAAGATCCGGGTGATACTACGGGGCAGGGGGTTGCATCGCGTAACGCTCCGGGCGGACGGAATCATTTTTCCTGAGGCGTCGAAGGAATTGGTCCTGCATGCCGGGGTGGATGGGGTGGCGGAATTCCGGGGCAAGCCGGTCTCACCAAAAGAGCCCTGGGTCGTCCTGGTGGTCCCGGATGGGCATTGGGAAGAAGGGAAGCAGGTGAAAGGGTTTTGATGATTTGCAGCCAGATAGCCTGTCATTGGGTGTTTCATGCGGAGGATGTCCCTATCCCCCGAATTCGGCATTGCAGATTTGAGTTTAGCGACCAAATTTTGTATGCCAAAACCCCTCAGCATGAAAAAGATTTACGCATTTTCCACCCCTACACTTATTTTATTCTTCTTCCTTCAAAGCGCCCTGGCGCAGGACGTAGGGCCCTTTCTCAGTGACCGGTTTAGTCTGGGCAGTCCAACGATCTATTGGAAAGCCTTGTATGTGAATAATATTACTGCCTACGGCAACGTCAGCGTTGGCGGCGGTCTCACGTTTCCTTCTCTTGGCGCGGGGGTACTTACCTCCAATGCTTCGGGAGTAATAAGTTCGGGTCCGCTAACCGCCGCTCAAATTCCGCTTCTGCCCTATTTGCCATTAGCCGGAGGTACCTTAACGGGACCTTTATTGGGTACTACAGCGAACTTTTCGGGCGTGGTGACTGGAAGTTCGGATGCTACATTTGGGGGAAACCTGAACTTGAGTAATGACGCCACGATAGGCGGCAACATTAAAATAACCAAGGATGCGAGCATTTTGGGAAATGCATCAATCAGTGGAAATACAACCATCAGTGGAACTACAACGATCAACGGAAACACGGCGATTAAGGGAATGTTCGCAGGCGTGACAGCAAGCTTCACCTCCTCGATAACCGGTCCGACTGTTGCTCCCGGTGACAACTCCAACAATCTGGCAACGACCGCGTTTGTTGACAACGCCATCAGTGCACACGATGGTACCCTCCAGGAAAATAGTTCAGGATATAATCTAACCGCGATTGGCGGTTACGTCAATGTGCTTACGGACGGCCTTTTTGATTCGACCGGTATCGGATATGGAGCAAACATCGACGGCAACAATGAAGTGGTATTGGGAAAACGTTCCTGGGCTTGAGTTTATCAAGCTCCTGAGACCAGTCAGTTACAACTATGATATCACCGGACTTACCGCACACCGATCGCCGAATAACGCAGCCGGGAGCGGACAAAATGAGGCGGCCATTGCTGAAAAGGAAAAGATATTCTATTCCGGGCTCATCGCACAGGAGGTCGAAGCGGCAGCAGGCAAGATCAACTATAACTTCAGCGGTCTTTATAAGCCGAAAACGAATAAGGATACCTACGGGTTGAATTATGTCGATTTTGTCATCCCACTCATCCGGGCCACTCAACAGCTATCCGCCTCCAACGACAGCCTGCAAAACCAGATTTCTGATTTGCAAAATCAGCTAAACGAGTTAAAAGCTCAGGTTGCCAGCATTGTTTCGTCCGGCAGCATCAACAAAGAAAGCATTTCTTCCACCGAAATTCAGTTAAGCAGCGCACGCCTCGACCAAAATGCGCCCAATCCATTTAATCAAACCACGATCATCCATTATTATGTTCCTCAAACCGCCGGCAATGCCCTATTAACCGTTGCCGATATGACTGGTAAGAACATTAAGACTTTTCCGTTGAGCACGATGGGAAGCGGTCAACTGATGATTCAGACGTCGCAATTGGCCGCGGGAACTTATACGTATTCCCTGTATGTTGACGGTAATTTGATAGATACCAGGAAGATGGTGGTGGTTAAATGAGTTCACCTCAACGCAGGAGGATACCATTAACGGGTCAATAACGACACGTTAATCGCGTCTTAACTTTTACGGGAAATTAATTCTGATAGCTTTATCCCCAAACAAAAAGGAATGAATCGGCTGTTTGGAAAATCTCTCCCATTATTGCTTGCAATTCTATCAACCTGCTCTTACGGACAAGAAGTCTCGGCACAGGGAAGGTCGTGGCCTGTTAATTATGGCTATACGCCGATGCGACGTTCGCCTCCATTGAAAGGGTTTATAGTTTTGCACAGCGGCGACACGTTAAAAGGGTACATCAAGGTATTCGCTTTTTATGATTTTTATCCTATCCTGGATACGGGGACCAACAAGGTACAGGATGTCTATTTTTCGGACATCGGATCAATGCGCATCTACAATAATGGCCCTGATGATTATAGGTTTAAAGGTTATACTGATTATGTTAATTTTGGGGACAGGCACTTTCTCTGGAGGTTGGATGGAAAAAAGAAGGATGTGGCGATCTATGACGACATATTACATATGGGGATGCACCATCTGATCATGGTCACTCCCAAGGCCAGGATAACATTATACAAGGGCCGGCAATGGTTTTCCGATTATGACAAAATAGATTCCCTGCTTGTCCGCTTTATCAATGAGCGATACAAAACCGGTGTGAGCGTGGGGAATTTTAAATCACGAGAAGATATCATTGATTATATCCTGGATAAAGAAAGTACACTTTCTTCCCCATAACAAAGTCGCAGTCTTCCGGCGTAAGGTTTTAGGATACCATTCCCTGGTTATCTTCAGACCGCGAAGCTAACTTCCAAACAATTCCCGGTCGCGCGTCTTTTGCGGATTGGTCCAGTCTTCGTCCCACCAGGGTTTGGCAGTGGAGCCGGAGGCCGGAGGTTTCTGAAGCTCCAGAGCTTTGCCGGCGGTGGCAGCTTTGGATTGCGCATCGCGGAATTCATAGTGATCGAACATCGAAACGCCTTCGATCATATAGCTGGTGGCTACGCGCTGATCGCGGATGAGGAAGAGATTCTCGGCGTTCTTGGTGTCGGCGGACGAGGAGAAATTAAACGATCCGGTATAGACGCGCGCGGTGGGCTTGTTGAAGTCGATCACCACGAATTTATGATGCAGACGAGTGCCGAAGCCGCCTGTGGCTTCCTGTTTGAAAGGCGGCGGGACGTTGCTAAGCAGTGCGCCGGGGAAAACGAGCGGCGGGTTGCCATCGGGCCGTTGAACCTTCAGGCCGCCCACGGATTTGTCGGACAGGCCATAGACGAAAATAGTATTGTTGCCTGTCACCTTTTCAATGGCGGTAAGGATCGGCCCGGGTGTTTCATAGAGAAAGGCGAGGGAATAGAACAGACTGGATTGGGTGCTGGCGATGTCTATGCCAAGGTCGTTGAGGACCGCGTTGGTTGAACTATGCGGCGAGAACGTGACTTTGGCGTCGAGTTCGGACAGGCCAAGGTCGTTCCAGCCCGCGGAAGACGTATCGTCAAACCCGGCGGGGTTGTTCGGGCTTGCCCAAAGGTTGTCGAAAGCGGCGCTAAAAATTTGTACGGCCGATGCCCCCTGGAGGACGACGGCGTTGTTATTCTGGACATAGATCCCGCGCCAAGAGAGGTTGGTTGAGCCGCCGATCGCGATCTTGGCCTTATTCCCATCCACCACGATTGTCTTGTTATGTTGGAGGTCGCCCATATGCTGCCGTTGCACCTGCGTCGCGCCCGCGGAGGTGGCGAGCAGGGCGGCCGCGCGGCTTTCGGCGGCGGTCGCGGGAGCGTGCGTTCCGGAGTTGTCGATGACGATCTTCAGCCGGTCTTTCAGTTGTTGCAACCGCGAGACGATCTCGGGGTCATTGAAGTCATAGGCCGCGACACGGACCTGAGCGGTCGGATCGGCGATCGCCTGGTCGAGCGTTCCGAGGATGGCCGCCCGGGCTTCAAAACCCATCCACGTCAGGGCTGTCTCTTCTTTGGGATCGGTGGATTTGAAGTCGAGGCCTGCGTTGGCGCTGGTTGGCAGGATGGTTCCGACGCCGCCATTGGTACCGAAATTATCCACGAAGGCCTGGGAGGCGATAAACCCGCGGGTGAAGCAGATGTTTAGTTCGCCGGGATAGGTCTCGGCTTCCAGCTCGACACCGGCTGTCTGGACGTCACCATAGCTGAGTTTGCCTGTGTTGTCCATGAAGACGGGGGTCACGCGATAGGTATAGATCCCGGGGGTGCTGGCTTGAAAGGGGAAATGGATCCAGCGCCATTTCTGAAAGGGGGAAAGGAGGCTGGAAAGGGTACTGGGGTTTTGCTGGCCGGTACTGTTGGGGAAGGCGATACGATTTGGGATGGCATTAAACGTGGTGCTGCCCG
>Ga0206851_1217_pt1 | contig 13458 bp, 11 predicted proteins | sample Alteio_BWOrgCont_13_FD_152904 | JGI IMG/M metagenome (GOLD analysis project Ga0206851, IMG submission 152904) | Enriched cells from forest soil in Barre Woods Harvard Forest LTER site, Petersham, Massachusetts, United States -... | ecosystem: Environmental > Terrestrial > Soil > Temperate forest >... | reverse complement strand
TTGCATAGGCCCGAGAGTCGGGCTTGAATGCCCTCACCCGATCCGTACTCAAATGATCGTCAAAAATACCATCGAGGCCGGAGTCCTTTACTGCCTGATCGAGCATCGCCACGGTAAAGTTCGAGAGGAACGCCATCCGCAGACCCATGGATTTCAGCTCCTTCAACGCCGCCGGTGCATCCGGCCACGCTTTCAACTTAAGGTAACTCTGCATCAACCGGTCACTGTCCGCCTTAGTCAGATCCAGGCTCAGCGACTTGCAGGAAAACACCAGCGCCTCCTCCGTCACCTGCCAGAAGTCGGCATACTGGTGTCCCACGGTGCGCAGCCATGTGTATTCAAACTGCCGCGTCCGCCATAGCGCGCTCATCTCTTCCCCGCGTCCAGGAAAGACCCGCTCGGCTAGCACCGCAACCGGCCGCACATCGAAGACCGCGAGTCCATCGATCGCAATTGCCTTGATTTTAGGCTCGGACATCCTTGCGATTATTGGTTCTGCGGATAGCTTTGCCGTGACCGCTCCTGCTGCAACTAAACTCATGAAGCTTCTTCGATTCAATGCCGTTCTGCCTCCCGTACCCTTTGACGAACATCAACGTCACCAGGCGAGCCTCCGTTGATTCTTTCGGCCATCGTGAGCGGAACTGGACGCCTCCTGCGTCAAACGGAGTGAAACTGACCTACGAACCCTGCGGCAAGCTCTCCACCACCAGCCCAATCTGCTGCATCAGCTTCAGCGCGTTACTGGTCCGCACCACGCCCGGCTTCAGCTTGTAGTCAAAATGCAGCTTCCCATCCAGTAGCTGATCTTCGAAGTGGCAATTCTCCGCCGCCCCGCTGATCGTTTCTGCAATCTCCGTCAGGGCCAGATCGTGCGTCGTAATCAACCCCACTGCCCCCTGTGCTACCAGCGCCCGCACCAGAAACTGCGTTCCCGTCAGCCGGTCGTGCGAATTCGTTCCCGACAGCAGCTCATCCAGCAGAAATAAGACTGGCGCCGGTCCTCGCGTCAGATCGGAAATCAGCTTCAGCCTCTGAATCTCCGCATAGAACCGTGACACCCCGCCCTGCAGCGAATCCAGCACGCAAATCGAAGCGCCCACCGCCAGCGGGGACAGCCTCAGCCGCTTCGCCTGCACCGTCGCTCCGCACTGCGCCAGCACCGTGTTGATCCCCACCCCGCGCACAAACGTGCTCTTCCCCGCCATATTCGGGCCGCTGATCAACACCAGCCGCCGCTCCCCGTTCAGCCGCAAATCGTTCCGCACCGCGCGCCCCTCCGGCAGCAGCGGATGCGCCAAACTCTCCGCATCGAAATACGGCGCCTCTTCCACAAACTCCGCAAACACCGCCGCCGGATGCTCATACGCATAAGCCGACAGCGCCGACAGCGCTTCCATCTCCCCCACCACCGCCAGCCACCCGCGAATCGCCATTCCATGCCGCCGCCGCCACTTCTCCGCCGCAAATCCAACCTGCGCCAGATAAAACAGTGGCCGGTTCAAAATCCTGAAGATCATGTTTCGCCGCGACTCGAGAAAGTTCGCCACCCGTGCAAGCTTTCGAATCGCCGCCGACGGCGCAATACCCTCTGTCCGCAGCTTTGCCTGCAACTCCTGCAGCAGCGCACCTTGAAATCTCTCCTTTTCCAGAACCTCCAGCACGCTGGCCAGCACCTTCAAATCAACCGCGGCCTTTTCGGTTCCCCGGGCAAAGTCAACCAGCCCCCCGCCCAGCAGCTTGCCTATGTAGAAGTTCAGCGCCGTCACCGCTGCCAGCCCATACCAATACCCGCTCGCCATCCAGTAGAGGCCGCCAGCCAACCACACCATGGCCAGCAGCGCCATCACCGGCCGCAGCCATGACGGCCCCAGTTCGGGTACCGTCTCGCCCCACTCCGCCAGCGCGTCCGGATGCACGCCCACCCGCACGCTGTCCCCCGCCCCGAACAGCCGTTCCCTGAAATCCACGCGCTCCCGCAGGTCCGCCATCGCCGACTGCCGCGCGCGAATCACATCCAGCGGCGCCGCCTCCAACAACCACCTCGCCAGCGTCTCTTCGCCGGCCCGCGTCCGCGCCGTGCACAGCAGTTCAAACAGCGATCCCTTTCCAAAAATGTCCAAATCGCGCGCGTACGGATGAGCAGGATCCAGAAACCGGTCCCCTGTCTCACCCGTCCCCGCCCATGCATCGTTCAGCCGCGCCAGCCCGCGCTCGTAGAACTTCAGCACCCGGCTTTTGTCCAGCACCTGCCGCAGCACCCGATCATGCAAAATCCCCAACCCCACAAACACCGCCACAGGAATCAGCAGCCACAGCAGCCGTACCGGTGTCCGTATCAGCGCGATTGCCCCAAAAAACAGCACCGCCAGCATCGTCAGCTTCGCATACCCATACCGCCGATCCCAGGATTGCTCCCTGATCAGAGCCGCGCGGTTCTCCGCGAGCCGGCGCCCGTAAACATCTCCGGCCCGCACATCCAGCCCCTCACTCATGGCTCCCATGGTACGAGCTTCCCGTCCTGTCGCATCGCCATCGGCCAGCTTCCTGAATCCAAAAAGAAAAAGGCTCGGATCGCTCCGAGCCTTTCCTTGCAGTCCAATATCTCTTACGCGCGAGTCACAGCTGGCGCGGCAATCACCTTCGACACGCTGCGCGCGATCGTCTCTTTGGGCACAAAGCCCACAATCTGATCCACTACCTTGCCGCCCTTGAACAGCAGCAGCGCCGGAATCCCGCGGATCCCATACCGCATCGGTGTCGCCTGGTTGTGGTCCACATCCATCTTCGCCACTTTCAGGCGTCCGCTATACTCCGTGGCCACTTCATCCACGGTCGGCGCCAGTGCGCGGCACGGCCCGCACCAGGTAGCCCAAAAATCCACCAGGACCGGCTGCTCCGACTGCAGCACCTCCTGCTCAAAGTTACTGTCGTTAACCTCGATAATGCCCGCTGCTGCCATGATTCCTTCGTTCCCCCTGCCTTCAGTCTACCCTGCATCACTAGATGCGAAAGTGCCCTAAAAGTCGCAGAAGCAGTACCGCTGCCCCTGGCCGTATTCGTTCCCTTGCCCCAAAAGTTAAAGCGCCCGGATTCTTTTGTAGAATCACGGGCGCTGGAGCAGCCCTCCCCCAGAACTGCCACCAACGCGAACATAGGTCTTTCGTAGGCTCATGGCAAGCAATCTTCAGTCACTTTTGGTAATGGCATCAAGAAGTTACGCATGAGGTGAAATTTATATTACGAAGGTGTTATATACGAGCCCCTAATCACCCTCTGCCTGGGGATTGACCGCCCCATTCAGTTCCACTGCATGGTTACCCTAGTCGCAGACTTCCATCTCCGCCGCACCCGTTGCCAGCCCGCATACCAGCACCTCGACCTCTCCGCTCCCACCCACCGTCTCGCGCGCCAAATCCGCCGCCTCGGTCGCAGCTGTAGCTGAAACCGTCAGAAACAACACAGCCGGTCCTGCTCCGCTCAGCGCCACTCCGGCAATCCCTGCCTGCCCCGCCAGCGGCAACAACTTGGGCAGCAGCGGGCACGCCACCTCGCGATAAGGCTGGTGAACCCAATCCCGCATCGCATGCGCCAGCAAATCCGCTCGTCCCGCCGCAAACGCCGCCGTCAACAACGCCACCCGCTGCAAATTCGCCACTACATCCCGCCGCGCATACATCTCCGGCAACATCGAGCGTGAGGCCGTCGTCGCCAGCGCTTTCTCCGGCATCACGATCACCGCCCGCCACGCCGCCGGAGGCGCCAACGAGACCGCCTGCACCCCATCCCCATCCGCCGAGCTAGCCACAACCCCCCCCAGCCAGCATGCCGACGCGTTGTCCGGATGTCCCTCAAGCCGGCAAGCCTCCGCCAAGATCCTCTCCCGCTCCCAATCCAGGCCGCCAAAATGCGCCGCCAGCGCCACCGCCGCCAGCCGCACCGCCGCCGACGATCCGCACCCCATCCCCAGCGGAATCTCATTCCGCATCACGATCCGCAGCGGAACCACCGGCCGCCCATTCTGTGTCAGCAGCTCCTCAAAGGTCGTGATCAGCAGATTGTCTTCATTCGCCCCGCAAACGTCAGCATTCCGCCCCGAAGCCGAAACGCTGAATTCCTCCGCGGCCTCAGCATCAATCTCCAGATACAGCTCCAGCCCCAGCGCGAGCGTGTCAAACCCCGGCCCCAGATTCGCCGATGTCGCCGGTAGACGCAGTCGCACACGGTTCATCGCGTCCTCCGCTCCAGCTCACGCAATACCGCGTCTACCTCAGCATCCAGTTCCACCGTGTTGTACCGCGTCGCCGCAATTTGCGGTTCGAAGCCCGCCATCTCCGGCTCCGTCAGCAATTCACCCCGGTGATACCGGATCGTGTAATCGGAATCCTTCAGTGTGTGCCCGGTCAGCACCAGCACCACGGATTCGTCCTTCCCCACCTTGCCCTGCTCCACCAGCTTCTTCAAACCCGCCAGCGTTACCGCCGACGCGGGCTCGCACCCCATTCCCTCCGCGCCAATCTCCGCCTTCGCCACGGCGATCTCCGCTTCGGTAACCTGCTCCACCCATCCGCCCGTCTGCTGGATCACCCGCACCGCCTTGCGCCACGACGCCGGGCTCCCAATCCTGATTGCGCTTGCCCGCGTGTGCGCCTTTACCGGCTCCAGCTTCTCGCCATTGAATTCCCGCAGCGACCGCACCAGCGGATTCGCTCCCTCCGCCTGCACCACAGAAATCCGTGGCACCCGCGTAGTCAGCCCAAGCGCCTGCATCTCCAGAAATCCCTTACCCAGCGCCGAACTGTTCGCGAGATTCCCACCCGGCACAATCACGTGGTCCGGAACTTCCCACTCCATCTGCTCCGCAATCTCCAGCGCCGGCGTCTTCTGCCCCTCAATCCGGTACGGATTCACCGAGTTCAGCAAATAAACCGGAGCCCTCTGCACCACTTCCGACAGCACCCGCACGCAACCATCAAAATCGGTTCGCAGCTGCAGCGTCAGAGCGCCATAATCCATCGCCTGCGCCAGCTTGCCCCACGCAATCTTCGCTTCCGGCAGCAGCACCAGGCTCCGGATCCCCGCCCGCGCCGCATAAGCCGCCATCGCCGCAGACGTGTTCCCCGTCGACGCGCAAGCCACCCAGTTGAATCCCTGCTCCCGCGCCACGCTCAGCGCCGCCGTCATCCCCGTGTCTTTGAACGATCCCGTCGGGTTCATCCCCTGGTGCTTGGCCCTGAGCCGCGACAACCCCAGCCGTTGCGCCGCCTGCGGCAGCTCATACAGCGGCGTATTCCCCTCGCCCAGCGTCACCGCGCTCTCCGTCGAACGCAGAATCGGCAACACCTCGCGAAAACGCCAAACGCCGCTCCGGTCCGCCGCCTCCAGCGAACAACGCCGCTCCCGCCACAACCACCGCAGCGCGCTCGGGTTCGGCCGCGTCTGCTTCGGCCCATGAAACCCGGGATACACGACCTCATACAGCTCGCCACACGCATCGCACCGAAAATTGCCCGCAAGCCCGCCCTGCGCAATGGTGCGCGAACAGCCGATGCATCGCAGTTGGTGGGATTCAGTCATCGCCGCAGGGTGATATTTCAGCCTAACACTCAGATCATTCCCCTCCAGACCGCATTAGCCCGCATCAATTCGTCTCAATTCTCCCGAAATACCGTATAAAATCGCCGCTATGGCATCGCTCCTCACACCCCGCGAAGCCGCGCTTCGCCTCGGAATCTCCTATCCCGCCATCAAACAGTGGATCTATCGTGGCAAGCTGCGCGCCATCAAAACTCCTGGCGGCCATTACCGCATTCCCGAATCCGAGCTCGACGCACTGCTCTACAAAGCCAAACGTCCCGAGACGCCGCGCCGCCAATCCATGCGCACCGTCAGCGGACGCAACCAGCTCGTCGGCCGCATCGTTGACCTCAAAATCGAAGGCCTCATGGCTCAGGTCCGCCTCACCATCGGAGGCCAAATCATTACCTCCATCATCACCGCCGACGCCGCCCGCGAGCTCCGCCTCAAAAAAGGCGAAACCGTAGCCGCCCTCATCAAATCCACAGAAGTCATGGTGCTCCGAATCTGAAATGAAAACCGCGATCAAAATTTTCGCTCCCAAACTAACCCGGGTGCCCCATATCTGCCCGGGTTTGGCAGATGTGGGACTCGGGCCAAGCGCCCGCTTTGTCTCCGTCAAATTCGCCTTCGCGCTCCTTCTCCTCTGCTTTACCCCCCACCTCTTCGCGCAACAATCGATGCGCCTCGCCGCCGCCGCCGATCTCCAACCCGTCCTCCCCCCCATCCTCGACCAGTTCGAAAAACAATCCGGCGTCCACATCCTCGCCTCCTACCAATCTTCCGCCACGCTTGCCACACAAATCATTGACGGCGCCCCCTTCGATCTCTTCATGGCCGCCGACCTCTCGTTCCCCCAGCGCGTCATCGACGCCGGAAAAGCCGAACAGGACCACCCCCTCATCTACGCGCGCGGAACCCTCGTCCTCTGGACCCGCAACGACTCCGGCATCTCCACGCTTTCCCTCGATGCCCTCCGCACCGTCCAGTCCATCGCCATCGCCAATCCCGAGCACGCGCCCTACGGACGCGCCGCCCAGGCCACGCTCGACCACCTCAGCCTCGCCCCCGTCGTCCAGCCACATCTCCGCATCGCAGAAAACATTGCCCAGGCCGCGCAATATGCTGACTCCGGCAACGCCCAGGTCGGGTTCATCTCGCTCACCTCCGCGCTCACGCCACGCCTCAGCGCCGACGGCCACTTCCTGCGTGTTCCCGTCGAAGACTATCCTCCCATCCTGCAAGGCGCGATCGTCGTCCGCGGCAGCGCGAACGCCGACGCCGCCCGTCGCTTCCTCACTTTCCTCCATCGCCCTGAAATCGCCCGCGAGCTCTCCTCAAGCGGACTCATTCCGTTCCCTCGTCCCTGATGGATCTCCAGGCGCTCGCCCTCACCTTCCGCCTCGCCGCCACGACCACCCTCGTGTTATTGGCCGCCAGCATTCCTCTCGCGTATTGGATCGTCTCCACCCGCTCCCGCCTGCGTCCTCTCGTCGAAGCTCTCAGCACACTTCCCATCCTGCTTCCGCCCACCGTCCTCGGCTTCTACCTGCTCGTCCTGCTCGGGCCCCGAACCGCCTTCGGACGCGTCACCGCCCACCTCCTCGGCCATCCGCTCTCTTTTTCTTTCGCCGGACTCGTCATCGGCTCCGTCATCTACAGCCTGCCCTTCGCCGTCCAGCCTCTCACCGCCGGCTTTCACTCCATCGACCCCGCGCTCCTCGAGCAAGCACGCCTCCTCGGCGCCGGACGCCTCCGCATCCTTTCCGAGATCCTCCTGCCTCTGTCCGTTCGTTCCGTCGTAGCCGCCGCCGCCCTCTGCTTCACCCACACCGTGGGTGAATTCGGCGTCGTCCTCATGATCGGCGGCGATATCCCCGGCGCTACCCGCACCCTGTCCATCGCCATCTACGATCAGGTTCAGGATTTCAGCTACGCCCAGGCCAATCGCACTTCACTGCTCCTCATCGGCATCGCCCTCATCGCGCTCATCCTGCTCTACGCGCGCCGCGGCAACAACGGAGCCCGCCATGCCTGAACTCTCCACGCATGATGTGACCCTCCGCCATCATCAGGGCGCCTTCACCCTCGACGTCCAGTTTTCATTGGAGAGCCCCTGGACTGTCATCTTCGGTCCTTCCGGCGCAGGCAAAAGCACCATCCTCCGCATCCTCGCCGGCCTCGCCTCGCCTGACTCCGGCCGCATCACCCTCGCCAGCCAAACCGTCCTCGACAGCAGCACCGGCGTCGCAATTCCTCCCGGCCGCCGATCCATCGGCTACGTCACCCAGCAGCCCGCGCTCTTTCCCCACCTCACCGTGCAGCAGAATGTGGCCTTCGGCATTCGTCATCTCGAATCCGCAGCCCGCGCGCAGCGCGTCACCGAAATGCTCCACCTCTTCGGCGCAGAATCCCTCGCCCGCCGGACGCCCGCGCAGCTTTCCGGCGGAGAGCGCCAGCGCGTCGCTCTTGCCCGCGCCCTTGCTCCCCATCCCAAATTGCTTTTGCTCGATGAGCCGCTCGCCGCCCTCGACGACGCGTCCGCGAACGACATCCTCACGCGCCTGCTCGCGCTTGAGACGCGCGTAGTCTACGTCTCCCACGACCTCGCGGAAATCTGGCGTCTTCCCGCCAGTGTCGTCCTGCTCGAGTCAGGACGCGTCACCGCTACCGGCCCGCTCCAGCAGGTCCTCGCCCCGCATCGCGATCGCCTGCTCAAGCTACTCGGTGGGTGACTCCGGTAGCGGCTTCGACCACTCGCTCTGCAAAAACAGATACCGCGCCCGGTACGGATCAGGCCCCGCCTGCGAATCCACATCCAGATGCATGATCTGCCAGCCATCGCTCTCGTTGTACTGCGGCCATTTAGGTAAATCGCCGCCATTCGGGTCGCCCGTCTTCGCGAAGTTCGTCCAGTACGTCTCCACCAGATCGCTGACCTTGTAATCCTCCGGCTGCCAATGCGCATCCGGCCTCGAATCCAGCGTCCCAAACACGTACTCAATCTCATCCGAGTGAAACGCTCCCGACCCCGCGGGATGCCACTTATCCGACGGAGAAGGCCGTTCGAAGTGGTACCGGTACACCGGCTGTTCGCCCGTCTTCACCTGCGCTTCCAGCCACGCCCACGTCCCGTACGCGATAAACGAGTCGCCCGCGAAATCAATTGCCGAACGCACCGCCTCCGCATCCGTCGTCGCCGGATACAACTTCAGAAACGCATCCGCATCGTTCGGAAAACTCTTCTGCGCCATCTCCTGGAAACTCGCCACCGTCGGAGGCTGAGGATGATTCACTGCCAGCGCGCTCGGCTCATCCCGATTCCATCCCGCCATCATCGGAATATGCGCCTGCTTCCCTTCCGCGTAAACCTGGCTCACCGGCTCTGTCAGAAAATATCCGTCCACGTCCGGACCCACCGGAGACCGAACGGTATGCGGCTGCGCCTTCATCTTCGCGAGCAAATCATCCGCGCCCATCGCCCGCAGCGCCGTCAGGTCCGACGTCCCAAACGTCGCCGTAGCCCAGTCCGCGTTCGCCTTCTCCACCTCCGACAGCGACTTAAACCGAAGCCCCCGCGCCGAGAATGCTCCACCGCTCTCCCCGATCGCATGCTGGAACAATCCCTGCGCCAGCGGTGACGCCATCTGCACGCTCACGCTGAACGATCCCGCCGACTCCCCAAAGATCGTCACGTTCTCCGGATCGCCCCCGAAGTTTTTAATGTTCTTCTTCACCCATGCAATCGCGGCCGTCTGGTCCATCAGCCCATAGTTCCCAGCAGCATGGTGTTCCGACTCCTCCGCCAGCCCCGTCCCCGCATAGAATCCAAAAATCCCCAGCCGGTAGTTCATCGAAACCACCACCACGCCCTTGTGCGCCAGATGCTCGCCATCCTGCCGCGGCTCCGATGTCGTCCCCGCCACATACCCACCGCCGTAAATCCACACCATCACCGGCAGCTTTGCCTTCTTGTCCTTCGCCGGTGTCCACACATTCAATGACAGGCAATCCTCGCTCTGCGCGGGATCGCGGTAATGCATGTCCTCAAACGGATTCGTCTGGATGCACCGGTCTCCAAAATTCGTCGCATCGTGCACGCCCGCCCACTTCGCCGCCGGTTGCGGAGGCTTCCACCGCATCGGCCCCACCGGCGGCGCCGCAAACGGTACGCCCAGGAAATCCCGCACCTGCCCATCCGTGCTCATCTTCCCCTGCACTTTGCCTTTGTCGGTTTTCACCGTCAAATTGTCAGCGTGAGCCGCAAAAGAAAACGCCATGCACCCAGTGCACAGCGCAGCCAAAACAGAATTTCCAAAAGGTCGCATAATGAGTAGCCTCCATCGATCCGTCGCGAAACTTAAGACTCACCAAACTATCAGAGTCCTGTCGCTGCACGCTCCTCCGCCACCAGGTCCGCCATTGTCTCCCGCCGCCGGATCAGCCTCGCCCGCCGCCCCTCCACCAATACCTCCGCCGCACGCGGCCGCGAATTGTAATTCGACGCCAGCGACATCCCATACGCTCCCGTATCCAGCAGCACCACCAGATCACCCGGCTTCACCGGCGGAATCTCCCTGTCGCGCGCAAAAAAATCGCCCGTCTCGCATACCGGACCCACTACGTCCGCCACCATCGTCTTCTTCCCGCGCCGCGCCGCCACAGGCACTATCTCGTGATACGCCTGGTACAGCGCCGGACGAATCAAATCGTTCATCCCGGCATCCGTAATCACAAACGTCTTCGTCCCGTTCTTCTTCACGTACAGCACGCGCGCCACCAGCGCTCCCGCCTGCGCGACTAAGAACCGCCCCGGCTCCATCAGCAGCGTCAGCCCGCCCACTCGCTGCGCCGATGCCATCAGCGCCGCTGCGTATTCCTTCACCTTCTCTTCCGCGTCGAACCCGCGCTCGCTGTGATACTCAATCCCCAGCCCGCCGCCCGCATCCATGTAGCGAATCGCGTGACCATCCCGCCGCAGTTCGCCAATCAGTTGCGCCACCCGCTCCCCCGCTGCCTGAAACGGCTCCGCCGCCCGTATCTGCGACCCAATATGCACGCTCACTCCGCACGGCTCCAGATGCTTCCCCGCCCTGCGATACAGCTTCCGCGCATGCCGAATGTCAATCCCGAATTTGTGCTCCCGCAGCCCCGTCGAAATATACGGATGCGTCTCCGCAAAAACATCCGGATTCACACGCAGCGCCATCCGCGGCCGTTTGCGCATCTTCGCCGCCCGCTCCTCCAGCAACTCCAGCTCCCCTTCGCTCTCTACATTGAAGAGCAGAATCCCGGCCTTCAGCGCCAAATCCAGCTCCGGCGCGGTCTTTCCAATCCCTGAAAAAACCACCCGCTCCGCCGCCGTCCGGTCCGCCAGCAGCACCCGCTCCAGCTCGCCGCCGGAAACAATATCGAATCCGGCACCACGCTTTGCCAGCATCTCCAGCAACGCCAGCGTCGAACTCGCCTTCACCGCATAACAAACCAAATGCGGCACCGCCGCGAATGCGTTCTGAAACATCTTTAGCCGCTCCAGAATATGGTTCGCCGAATACACATACAGCGGCGTGCCAAACTTCCGCGCCAGCGTCTCCAAACTCACGCCATCGCAGTGCAACGGCGTCTTCGCATCAGGATGAAAATAAGGATGGTCTGAAATTGCTGAACCTCGCGAACAAATTTCTCAACCAGCTACCTCGCCATCCTAAAGGAATCCTGGCCAGGCTGCGCGATGAGCATCCCAGCACAAATTGAGGACTGCCCGACCGCGCAGAAGAACATTTAGACTCGAATGATTCAATCGATGAGAAGGAGGCCGGGCCATGAAGCTCTCCGTCTTCTGCGGTGTCAGCGTCGATGGCTTTCTCGCCCGCCCTAACCACGCGCTCGACTTCCTCGACAGCGGCGGGAGGGAGCCGCACGGCTTCGAAGAATTCTTCGCAAGCACCGACGTCATGGTCATCGGACGCAACACCTTCGACGTCGTCTTGACCTTTGGCAAATGGTTCTACGGCAGCAAGCCGGTCGTCGTGCTCAGCAGCCGTCCCCTCGATTTCTCCTCCGTCAAAGATGGCAACGTCGAGCAAATGTCAGGCGAGCCCGCCGCAATCGCCGCCCAACTCAGCGCCCGCGGATTCCAGCACGCCTACATCGACGGCGGTATCACCATTCAACGATTCCTCGCAGCCGGACTCATCAACCGGCTCATCATTACACATGTGCCCATACTCATCGGGTCAGGGATCCCCGTCTTCGGCCCACTCCCAGCTGACATCACTCTGCGCCACATCGAAACGCGCACCTATCCCGGCGGCCTGGTACAAACTGAATACGAAATCGCCGCCCCTCAACCAGCCTCAGAAAGCTAACTCGTTCAACCCGGCGAAATCTCCCCACTCTGCCCCGATTCTCATCGCCCGGAGCCTGAAACCTGTCTTTACGGATGCGCCCGCAGCTCGAATTCCAGCTCCGTATCCGTCCCCGTAATCGCCATCACCACCAGCCGCCCCGCCATACTGCTCTCGCTCAGCGGCATCTTTGTCACTGAGCCGTCTAGTCCCGAAACTGCCAGCACTCTTTGCTGCGCGATCACCGGTGCCGCCCCGCAACTTCTCTGCGCCCCACATGGCTCCGTCCATCCGTAAAACGTCTCCGCCAGCGTCACCTCCGCACCCGCTACCGGATCCCCAAACGCGTCCGTAACATGCAGCACCATCGGCGCAAAAGTCTGTCCCGCCGCCACGTATTGCGCCGTCCCGCTCCACCCCACCAGCTTCTCCGTCGTTAACTGCACCGGAATCACATGGAAGCTCGTGCAGTTCGCTGTCCCCGTCCAACAGGCACTCAGCAACCCCGTCACGCTCGCGTTGAAGGGACCAGCCGTAATCGTGTTCGTTGCAATCCCATTCTCGCCGCTCACACTCGTTCCCACCAGTGCCACTACCCCCGAGTTCCCCGCCCATGTCACGCTTTTGCCTGCCACCGGTGCTCCCTTCGAACTCAGCACCATCGCCTGCACCGGCCACTGCACCGTCGCCCCCATCGCGATATACAGATTCGGCGTCAGCGCCGCAATCGCCGGCATCGCACTCCCCTCGAACTGCGCTGCCACGCTTCTGCAATTCGACAGCGACGCCGTCACCCGCGCCTGGGCCGTCGAGTTCGTCATCACCGCCAGCACCGCTGTCCCATCTGGTGCCGTCGTCACGCTGCACGCGCTTTTACCGCATCCCAGCGCCACCGTCCCCATGCTCACTGCGAACGTCACCGTCACTCCAGCCGCCGGTGTCTGCGTCGTCAAATTCATCGCCCGAGCCGATAAATTCCACGGCACGTCCATCGACACTTTTGCCGAAGGAGTACCCACCCACCCAATCGCATCGTCCGCCTGCGCTTCGTAACTGAATCCCGTATTGAACGCCGTGATCCCCAGCGTCACAGGATCCTGAATCTCCAGCGGCACCGTCCCTGTCACCCCGCTCGACGCCGGAGCCATCGCGACAATCGTGTTTGGCGTCACGCTCGTCACCTGCGCCGGCAAGCCGTTCACCGCCACCGTCATCCCCGGACGAAACCCCATGCCCGTAATCACCATCGGCCCGCCCGCTACCGGCATCCGCGACGGCGTCACGCTGTCCGCATACAAAATCCGCCCGTGATACGCGTAGTCCGGACGCCCATCCCCCCGCCAGTCCGCCAGCCCAATCCGTACTTCGCTGTCAGCGCCCGTCAGCGCCGGCAACGCCGTCAGTCCCGCCACAATGCCATTGAACGGCTGCTCGGTCCCCGTTGCCGGCAGTGAACCCAGCGCATCCGTCCCGTTCCACGCGCCAATCACCATCTGCGCCTTGTTCTCCGTCGCCCCGCCTGTCTCATCCAGCG
>Ga0206851_1216_pt1 | contig 13527 bp, 15 predicted proteins | sample Alteio_BWOrgCont_13_FD_152904 | JGI IMG/M metagenome (GOLD analysis project Ga0206851, IMG submission 152904) | Enriched cells from forest soil in Barre Woods Harvard Forest LTER site, Petersham, Massachusetts, United States -... | ecosystem: Environmental > Terrestrial > Soil > Temperate forest >... | reverse complement strand
AGGGAGCGGCGTAAAGCTGTGATCCATGTTTATATATTCACGGATCTGGTTACCTTCCTCATAAAAAACCAGGAAAGATCTTCTGCGGTCATCCGTCTTTTTTTGAAGTTCCAGGATCTTATTTATAAGGAATTTCTTGTCAACCCAGGAGAAGCGTGTTTCTATTTTCAGAAAATCCTGCAAGGAGTAAATGATCTCTCCATCCTTCAGCACATGTACGGTACTAACAAATCCTCTTTCTGACGGTGCTGAAGTTTCTACTGAATACATAAGGGGTGGCTTAATGAGTGAATTTACAAGACTGCTGAAGATTTTTCCTGAAATATTATCCACAAGTTTTAATAAGTTTTTCACATTTCTGTACTAACCGACAGAATGCTGTCTGCAGGGTTTTCTATCAATAAGGAAGGTTTATACCCTTTGGAACGATCGAACGGAGAGAACAGTCATACAGAATAAGTGCTGCCATTGTTCTACTGCGCTCATTGCAAGCACTTTGAATGAGCATAATCCTGACCCCGGGAATAGTTATTGCATATCATAATGGGTATGAAAATAAAACATACCATAGCTACTTATGCTTTCCGGGTTATTCCCGGATTACTTGTCTTCCTTATACTGGCTTTCAGCTTGTATTATAACAGTCCGGTAAAAGGCTCCGTGACCCCTGCCAATGGAGCCAGCCGGGCGTGGCTGATATCCAGGAACGATACACTGAGCGCTCCCGTTATACAGGGAAATTTCATGATCACTAATGTGAAACCAGGGAATTATACGCTGATGCTAGAAGCGAAACCGCCATATAGGGATAGTTTCAAGCAGGATGTTCTTGTAGTGGAAGGTCAGCCCACCGATGTAGGTGTGATTGAAATGAATCAATAATTAAATCATGCAGAAACGAAAAGAGGAGCCGGAAGAAAAAAGTAAAAGCACGAAAGTAGAAATTCAGAAAACTTCTGAAAATACGCATCTCGGATCTTCCAATGCATTTGAAGAAACTGAAAGTACCATTTCCAGAGATGCAGATAATATCAGTGATGAAAAACTGGATGAAATGTTAGGGGATGAATAGTTTCCAATAATTGGAAAATAATTTACAATTGATTTGTAGACATATATCCTCAGGGCATTCAATATAATTTATGGATAGTAAACTTTTTGGCATCATAATACGTATTCTATAATAGAAACTCCCGCTCATGTTGAAAATAATGATCATAGAGGACGACCTGGATTTACTGCATGGTTTGCGGTTTTTACTTCAGGCTTACCACTGCAAGATTTGCCCTTTGTCAGATGCCGATGAAATTCTAAAAACAGTTGGCCTCCTTCAACCTGACCTGATCCTGCTCGACATCAAGCTCGATCACAGTAATGGACTGGATGTTTGCCGCGAAATCAAAAACAGTTATTTAAAGAATATACCTGTCTACATTATGTCAGGACTGCCAGATGTAGAGAAAAAAGCATACGAATCAGGTGCTGACTACTTTCTTCCCAAGCCCTTTGATTCTGAAACTTTATTGGCAAAAATTAAAACGCTGGAAAATTCTTCCCTCGAAAATCACTCTTAAAGCGTAAAGCGCAAAGCATAAAGCGTAAAGCAATACATGTGGACGTCCCTGGAAGTAATATTTGTATGTCGACGTATTTTCTCAAACCAACCCGTTTAGAGCTTTACGCTTTGCGCTTTGCGCTTTAAGCTTAAAACCCTTCCCAATCTGGTATAATTTCCCAAAACCGTACTTATTGAAAAAAACGGGCAGGCCCTTTTAAAAACGGAAATCGCAAACTATCTTTATATCCTCCTCTCATCCTTTGATCACCCTGCGATCTTTCATTTTTCTTTCCGTATTCCGATAAATTAATCCGATCCTTTAAAGACCGCTATTCGTAACCCCCAAAAGCGCATTCTTTAAATTGATCAGTATGAAAACATCTACCCCTTGCCGAAATCTTTTCTTTTATTTTTTATTGCATTCTTCTAAAAACAGAACTGCCCTGTTTGCATTAACCATCATTTCTCTTTTTCAGTTCAGCGATTTAAAAAGCCAGAACTGCAAACTTTGTTCGATTCCTTCTTTTCCCAGTGTTACCATATATCAGTCTTTTCAAACGGGTCATGGTATGGGATTTGGCGCCGAAGCAGGCACCTGGAATAAAGACGCGAGTAAATTCAGTTATTTTGTTGGTACCAGTATGGTATGGGTTGAAAATAAGCCGACCGATGCGAAAACAATCAGTTCCCAAAAACAGGCCCTGCTAAGCTTTTACCTCAAGGGCCAATATCAGTTATCAAATCACCTGTATGTGATTGCCGCACCGGGCATCGTGGACCTTTCTTATTTCGATTTACAAACCGGTTTACGTTATGTGTTCCCGGTGACCAGTGTAATTGGAATCGGCATTGAACCTGCCTATTCATTCAATCAAAGGCAATTCCTGATCAATACAAACGTACACTTCGCATTGAAATAAAATAAAAAACCCATGCAGAGTTATAAAACCTTGCATGGGTTTTCCGAACGAAATAATTTAGTGCACTTTATCTACGTTGTTATATTTATCCGTCCAGTAGGCAATTTTAGCCTGATCCTTCTTTGATTCATAAATCGTAACCAGCATATCATACGAGTCTCTCAGAGCCACTTTATCGGCTTTCTTAAGCTTGGTTTGTGTTCCGAGTGTCGCCTCCACTTTTTCGAGGTAAGGAATGGCTTCATCAAATTTCTTTGCTGATTGCGCACGGTAGTCCTGACGCTGTTTCAATTCAGCGGCATTGGTATTTCCTTTGGGTTTACCGAGTATCTGGAATTCCACACCTTCATTATAAGCGATTTGTCCCAGAACCAGGTTGGCTTGCGGATAATTGGGATTCAGCTTCAGACTGGCTAACAATTTCTCCTGCGCCCGCTTAATGAGTTCTTCAGAATTCGCTACCCGTTTCCCTGAACTGGTATCCGTAGCATATTGATACAACTCCAGTCCGTAATTAAAAAAGTAAATGGAACTGTCGGGATGTTCTTTATTAATTTCTTCATATTTCGCAAAAAGTGAATCCTTGGGTCCGTTTTTCCTCAATACGTCCAGCTGTAGTTCATCATAAAAAATATCATTGGGATATCTGGATTTGCCCAAAGCAATATAATGGGCAGCATTTACTTTATCATTTTTGCGTGTGTAATAATCCGAGAGCCATTTGTAAATTTCACCCATATCATTGCCACCGATTTTAGTTATACCTGAGTCGGCAATGATTTTATAATATATCAGCGCAGAATCCCGCTTGTCTGATTTTTCAGCCGAAATACCTGCGTATAAAGTAGAAGTGGTATCCATACTCTGTTTGATCCATCCCTGTTTATACATAAAGCTGATGGCGGATATCGCATTGGTAAAATCGGCATATGCCTCACTCCATTTTTGGGCATTGTAGTTGGCTGCACCCAACGTGAAAAGACCCTGATAAATTTCATTGACAGGTTTGTAACCATCGGCGGCAAGCAGTACCGATTTCTTATCATCATATTGCACATACTTTTTCAACGCATCCAGCGACTGAATCAGGGCATCCGGGTATTGGGCCTTCAGGGCATTATCCACAGCAATGGCATTATAAATCTTGACCTTGGTATACCAGGCTTCTGCGTTTTTCTGATTTTTTTCAACCGCCAGTACCTTATCAATTTCATCCTTTGCACCTGCGAGATTATTTGCCTTTAATAAATCTTTTGCTTTGTCTACGGACTGGGCAAACAATCCGTTAAATACGACGGCCATTAAAAGGCTAAAAAGCATCCGTTTCATGAGATTTTTATTTGAAGTTTTCTGATGACATTATTCTGGACTGGATTCCGGTGGCAATATATCCAAAACCGGGCCTTCCCCTCCTTTTATTTCCTCAATCGTCGATTCTTCATCCAATTGTGTGATGGCGGCGATGCCATCCCCCTCGTCCAGCCGGATCAATTTGACTCCCTGTGTAGCCCGGCCCAGTTCACTGATCCCGCTCACCGGCATGCGGATCGTAATGCCCGATTTGCAGGTAATCATGAGGTCTTCTTTTTCAGTAACATCTAGGATACCAACCAGCTGACCGGTTTTATCTGTGACCTGAATGGTTTTGATTCCCTTGCCTCCCCGGTTTGTTACACGGTACTCTTCCACCTGGGTTCGTTTTCCATAACCATTTTCACTGACAACCAGGACGGTTTTTGATTTATCGTCCTTGTTGACACATATCATGCCAATCACTTCATCAGAACTGTCATCAACTTCTATTCCACTTACACCAATCGCACCCCTTCCGGTGGGTCTTACATTTTCTTCCGGGAACCGGATGGCACGTCCTGATTTGATTGCCATCATGATCTCACAATTTCCATCTGTCAGCCTCGCTGTCAGCAGCTGATCATTTTCAAGAATCGTAATCGCGTTTACACCACTCTGACGGGGGCGGCTGAAATCTTCCAGCTGTGTCTTTTTAATAACACCCCGCTTCGTACACAGCACTATATAATGACTGTTCAAAAATTCATTATCCTTCAGATCCTTCACATCGATGATCGCTTTGATTTTATCATCCGGTGGAATCTGGATCAGGTTCTGCACGGCACGGCCCTTGCCAATCCGGTCTCCTTCAGGGATCTGATAAACATTCAGCCAGAAACATCGTCCTTTTTCCGTAAAGAAAAGCAACGTATGATGTGAACTGGCAACAAAAAGATGCTCTATATAATCTTCCAGACGGGCCTTGCCTCCGCTTAAACCTCTTCCTCCCCGACGTTGCTGGCGGTATTCTGTCGCCGAAGTTCTCTTGATATAACCATTATGCGAAATGGTGATCACCACATCTTCTTCCTTGATCAGATCTTTAATCTGTACTTCGTCATCGAGATAGGTAATTTCTGTTTTGCGTATATCTCCAAATTTTTCCTTTATGTCAATGAGCTCCGCCCGTATGAGGGCAAAACGTTTTGATTCATCCTGTAACAAATCATTCAGATAAGCAATATATTTTTGTAATTCATCATATTCATTCCTGATCTTATCTCTTTCCATTCCGGTAAGACGTTGCAAACGCATTTCCAGTATGGCCTTGGCCTGAATTTCACTCAGCCCCCATCCAGCATTGATCAGGCTGTCCTTTGCAAGTTCAGGTGTGGATGAAGAACGGATCAGCGAAATCACTTCGTCCAGATGATCCAGCGCAATCAGATAACCCTGTAGTATATGCGCTCTTTTTTCGGCTTCCTTCAGTTCAAACTGTGTACGACGAACCACCACTTCATGGCGGAAGTCGATAAACTCCGAAATGATCTCTCTAAGATTAAGGGTGCGCGGACGACCCTTCACGAGCGCCACATTATTAATACCGTAAGAAGTCTGGAGTTCGGTATGCTTGTACACCTGGTTTATAACTACATTGGCTACGGCATCACGACGCAAATCGATGACGATACGGATGCCATCTTTTTCACTGGATTCATTACGAACGTCAGAAATACCCTCAATAATCTTTTCATTCGTCAGTTGCGCAATGCGGTCACACAGCGCATCGATATTCACCTGGTAGGGCGTTTCGGTAATAATGATTTGTTCACGTCCGCTAGCCTTGGTATCCACATGCAGTTTTCCTCTGAGTACTACGCGGCCCCGGCCTGTGTGCATGGCAGCTTTCACACCCTCCATACCAAAGATCACACCTCCTGTAGGGAAATCAGGTGCTTTGACATACTTCATCAATTCCTCAATGGAAATATCCCTCTTATCAATAAATGCAACGCAACCATCGATGGATTCTGACAGGTTATGCGGAAGCATATTGGTAGCCATCCCCACGGCGATACCACTGGCACCATTAATCAGCAATTGCGGAAAACGGGCGGGAAGAATAGTCGGCTCGGTAAGCGATTCATCAAAATTCGGTTGGAAATCGACGGTTTCTTTATCTATGTCTTCCAGCATGGCTTCGGCGAGCCGGTGCAGGCGGGCCTCTGTATAACGCATGGCTGCCGGACCGTCTCCGTCCTGGCTACCAAAATTTCCCTGTTTATCGATCAGCATATACCGTATGCTCCATTCCTGCGCCATCCTGACCATTGTATGGTAAATCGCGGCGTCTCCGTGCGGATGGTATTTACCCATCACTTCTCCCACGATACGGGCCGATTTTTTGAAGGGCTTGTTACTATTGCTGCCGAGTTCATTCATCCCGTAGAGGATACGGCGGTGCACCGGTTTCAGACCGTCACGCACGTCTGGCAATGCTCTGCTTACAATAACCGACATAGAATAATCTATGTAGGCCATTTTCATTTGTTCTTCGATGTTGATGGATACAATACGATTATTATCCTGCGTTTCTTCCGGTATGATATGTTCTTCCATGGTAATTTAAGAGCCCGTAAAATCCAAGTTTTTATAAGGCCACCAAAGGTAATGAAATCAGGAGGGTTTGAGGCGAAAAAAGAGAGTTAAAAACAGCCTTTTTACAAGGTATTTTTATTCAAGCCAGGCTCCCTTAACGAGCCCTTTTTCAACTTCAACGTAAATATGTTCCTGTATGGTGGTGGCAACAGATAAACCGACATAGTCCGGTTTCACCGGAAAAGCATTATGGCTCCTTTCCACCAGTACCAGTGTTTGTATTTTTTTGGGAGCCGTATCCAGAAACGGCCTGATGGCATACATAAGTGTTTTGCCGCTGTTTGATACATCGTCGATTAAAATGACCACTTTGTTTTTGAAATCGAGTGGCCGGCTGATCTCAACGGTTGAAGGATTTTTTTTATCCAGACTTACGGTGATCAGTTCAGTTTGCAATCCCGCGATTTCTGTGAGTAAACGCTGAATGGTTTCTGCAATCACAGTTCCGCTTTCCCGGATGCCCGCCAGAATAAAAGATGTTTCACCAAAATTATTCTCCAGTATTTCAAAAGCCATCCGCTTTAATTTTTTGGCGGCTACTTCCGGTCTTAAAATATAATTCTTCTCCATGCCCCAAGGTAAAGAAAATCATAAATCCTGCAAATCTGCTATAACTTAGGTCTCAAATCCGGTTCATGCAGCTGGTTCAGCAAATCACCTTTGTTTTACTTTCCGTCGCCGCTATCGGGCTCTTTACTCGAAATGCCCTTCGCATCCGTAGAAATATCCTGCTGGGAAAAGACGAGGATTTTAGTGATCATCCCGCAGCCCGATGGAAAAATCTGTTATTACTGGCGTTCGGTCAGAAAAAGATGTTCCGGAATCCCCTGGTTGCCGTGCTGCACTTTTTTATTTATGCCGGTTTCATCATCATTAACCTGGAAGTGCTGGAAATTTTCCTGGATGGTCTTTTCGGAACACACAGACTTTTTTCCGTTCCGATGGGCGGTTTATACAGCTGGCTGATCAACGCATTTGAAATACTGGCGATTTCGGTGCTGATTGCATGCATTGTTTTTTTGTGCCGGAGAAATATTCTGAAGCTGCGGCGTTTCATCAGCCATGACCTGGACGGATGGCCCCGGTCAGATGCGAATTATATTCTCATTACGGAGATTATCCTCATGACGCTTTTCCTGACACTGAATGCTTCCGATACCCTATTACAGGAAAGAAATTATACTCATTATGCGCTGCATCCCACCGGAAATTTTTTGATTTCCCAATGGATGCATCCTCTGCTAAACGGATTGTCGGACCATCAGCTGGTGATTCTTGAAAGGTCCTGCTGGTGGCTGCATATCGCGGGCATATTTGCCTTCCTGAATTATCTGCCTTACTCCAAACATCTTCATATTCTGCTTGCATTTCCCAATGCATATTTTGCAAGGCTTTTACCGGAGGGAGAAATGCGGAATATGAAATCGATTCAACAGGAAGTGCTGTATTCGATGCAACCCGAACTTGCCCCCGCAGATACCCCCGCGCCCACCAGCTTCGGAGCCAAAGATGTGATGGACCTGAGCTGGCGAAATCTGCTGGATGCCTATGCCTGTACAGAATGTGGAAGATGTACGGCAGCCTGCCCCGCGAATATCACAGGGAAAAAACTTTCTCCCCGCAAGATCATGATGGACACGCGGGACCGCGTAGAAGAAGTAGGAAAAAATATTCGTGCGAATGGTACATTCAAAGATGACGGCAGACACTTATTAAAGAACTATATCTCGGTGGAAGAATTAAGAGCCTGTACCAGTTGTAATGCCTGCGTGGAAGAATGTCCCGTTAGTATCAGCCCGCTGGAAATCATCCTGGAACTTCGCCGTTCCCTGGTGATGGAAGATTCGGATGCACCACCCGAATGGAACACGATGTTTGGGAATATTGAAAACAATTTCGCTCCGTGGAAGCTTAGTCCGGATGAAAGAGATGCCTGGAAAAATGGTTAGGGCCACATCACACGGTATAATTGTGCAGCAGCGGCAACAATGAAAATTACTCCCATCAGTTGATTGAGTGTACGGTTGCTGGTCTTCATTTTTGTTACCAGCCAGTTCCCTCCGTATATATAAATAAGTAAACCACCCAGCGTGCCCACCCCGGATCCCAGGGTGAAAAGATTAAATGATGCAAAGCCTGTTTTCAGCAATCCCAGATTTATAAAATATCCCGAACAGATAAACCAGAAAGGGATCTGGGCGGGATTGAGCGCGCTCATACTCACACCCAGTAAAAACCGGTTGAGGCGATAGTTCAGCAACAATGCTTTTTTTTGCTTTTCCTGTTTTTGTGCAGCCATCAGAATAATCACGCCGAGTGCCGCAAATAATGCAATCGTAATCCAGTTGAAAATCATAAACACCAGTGGATGGGAAAGGATCCATTGCATTCCCGACAGGACCACACGGAGATATATCATTTCTACCAACGCAATGCCGGCAGAATATTTCCATGCATCCCGGAAATTTTCCTGCACAGCAATCTGTGTCGCCGTCATGCTAATCGTGCCCAGTGGCAGTTGGCCGAGGAGACTGATGATGAAGCCTAGCATTATGGTGAAGATGACTTGCATTACTGGTTGACGGTTGACGGTTGACGGTTGGCGGTGGCTTTTCGCTTTGCGCTTTACGCATTACGCATAAATTATATTTTCATTTCCTCCAATTTTTTTGAATCCAGCTTATCTTTTCTGAACATCTCCACTCCTTCCTTCACTGTTAAATAAGGATAACCGAGTTTATGATTCGCACGGCTTATTTTAAAAAGAATAATCCAGTGTCTGATGATTTCTTTCCATGCAAAAAATAACGAATGACGGGGATCATAAATATGTGTGGGCTCACTGCCTGCGCCATTTACTTCCAGTATAAAAAATGATTTCCCCTGTTCAAGCAATTCCCTGCTTTGATAACGGATATCCATTCGTCCAAAATAAAACATTGGAATCTGCCGGCAGATGTCATCCATCACATGCTCCAGCTTTTCATTGATCGATCCGCTGTCGTCCAGAAACATAGCACCCCTTGCATGATTTCCATAGGGCACGACCGTAAATACTTCGCCTTCTGCAGGTACATGGTTCAGCATCTCCGGTTCCGTTATTTCCAACCGGGCCAACTGCAAAATAGCACGGGGACTGGCTTGGAGTAAATCGCGGATATTCTGATTTCCGTTTCCCTTTACTTTTAAAAATTCTTTGTGAACGATGCCGGAAATCTTTCCTTTTTCCTGTCCCGGAAAACGATAGTAAAAAATGCCCGCTTCGTTTTCAAATGAAATAAATTCCTGTACATGGAAATCAAGCGTTGCGGATGAAACATAAGATAATACATCGGCCGCATCCTCCAATTTTTTTACACCCCGTCCCTTGGCACCAATATCCGGTTTGCCAATCAGCGGAAAACGAAAACCCGCCACCAACAGTTTGTCAAGAACAGAATCCGGATGGGAACCTGCAGAAAAAAAAATAGTTCTGGGTTGCCAAGCTGCGGGCACCAATGCATAAATATCTTTTTTTGATTCACCCAGAAATCCGCCATTTTTTATTTTGGGATTGGACGCCGCATAGAAAAAAAATGAACGGGCCCTCAGGCAAAGAAATATAAACACAGGATAAATGGGAACATACACGGTATTGAAACTCCAGTATTCCCAATGAAATAACCGTATCCAGAAGGGCTTTTTTTTCCAGCCTTGCATGCTATTCATGCTTTTACCTGCACCGTTTTTTGAAATGCAAGAAATGTTTCCGTGGTTCCTCCGCTCCGCAAATCCAGGTAACGGAAACTCGCTGATTCAGGTGAAAGACGTATGGAGCTGATGCTATTGGTAAATAATGTATGATCCCGGTTCATCATGATATCATTAAAAGGATCTCCGTCCCCACCCTTCTGATGAAAGTGGATAATATCCAGACTGCCGGGATAAGCACTTTCACTAAGCCAGACATGAAACCATTCTTCCCGTTTCCGGATTGCCACCGGATCATATAAGGTAACAGAAGACCAGATATGTGGTTTTTTTGCATTCATTGACTCCAGCCATTTCATCTGCCCATCCCATTTACCGGAATACAGATTTTTATTTTCGAACAGGATAACAGTGAAGGGTTCAATACCATGGAAGTCTGATCCTTCAAATGCATCTGCAGGTGACGGACTGGAAATCAGATCAAGTAAAACCAAGCCCCTGCTTTTACGGTAAGGGGTCTTCACCTCATGTAGTTTAATCGCACCATTTAAAATCACGCCGGCATGGCCGTTTTCGTTTACCGCAATCCAGCTGCCACCACCCTGTGGATCTTTTGGAAAAAGTATTCGACAACCGTTTATTTCGTTAATCTCCGGGAAAAGCGCAATGGGCCTTCCGGCCTGTTCATCACGGCTGGATGTAAAAAAAAAATGATTGCCAGCCGGAATGAAAGTTACTGTGCACATTGTTTTCTGTACTTAAGTGTAGATGAAGCAACGCCGTAAGAATCATCCACCGGCAAGTCTCCCAGTTCCCTGAGACCGACACGAATCAGCGCCATGTGATGTATGGTATGCTCCAGATTATAAGCTATCTCCCTGTAATAATTTGTACTGATCTTTTCCGGCTGATCCCGGAGTTCATCATAATAAGTAAGCAGATACAACATTTTATTTTCCTTCGAGATCTGGCGGCTGATATCTTTCAGAGCGGCTGTTGCGAAGGTTTTATCGGTCTCTATTTGTTTATCACGCTTTCTTTTTTCATAATCCACCTCTCCTTTCAGATAACCTGCGTCCAGACACTGGAACATTTCAATAATATGGCGAACATGCTGGCCGATGGTATTGCCGGATAAATTTTTACAGGATTGACTATATTGATCCGGTTGCAGCTGATTCAGCGAATCAGAGAGTTGAAGGAAGACCTGTTGTACGGCTTTTTGCAGTTCCATAAAAGTCGTTTTCTAAAAATAATATTTTTTTATTTACCGGGCTACTACTTTTATATCAACCGTCACTTCATCAGACAGGGTACTGGAACCGCCGACATTATAATCCTTGCGGTCTAATTTAAAACTGCCTGTAAATGTCCAGCCATTTCCATTTTTTTCTGCGGTAAACGGCATCGTAATTTCGTTACTTTTATTTTTGATCGTTAAAGTCCCCTGGGCCTGATACGATCCCTTTTTATCTGCCTCTTTCACAGAAGAAGATACGAAGCGTATCAGCGGATAGTTTTTCACGTCGAAATAAGTTTCTGCTTTCAGATGCTCGTCCCTTGATTCATTATCGGTGTTGATACTTTCCGTTTTTATAGTTACCCGGAATGAAGCCTTGCTCAGATCATCCGGATTAAAAATAATGTCACCTTCCGGTGCATCCAGCGATCCCCCCGTTCTAAATCCAAAATTCTTCAGACTGAACCGCACACTTGATTCACCGGCAACCGGGTGATACTGGGCAAAACCGCATTGGAACGACAAACAAAATAAAAAGTATAATCCTCTTTTCAGCATATATATTTCTGATGAATGGTACGACCCGAAACCTATTTTCTTTTCAGTTGATTTTCCAGACTTGTTTTATAAATAAAAATTAACAGGGCACAACAGACAAACGTAATCACTGCATAAATGAAAAGCAATGCATCTCCACCAAAAAAAATTCCAATTTTCGTCAGGTGAAAGTACAAAGCGCCGGTCATCATTATGAGACCCAGAATGGCTCCGTATCCCGTATACCTCGGGATCAAAATCAGCACCGCTGCGACCAGTTCCAGCACGCCTGTTCCAATTCTACCATATGGTTCCATGCCGATCCGTGTGAAGAGCTGAACAGATTCAGGCTGGGCAGTAAATTTGAAATATAGTGTCTGGAGCAGAATGATGGCAGGAACCAGTCTCAGGATCCAAATTCCAATAGTGCGCATAATCATCTGAATGTTTTTTGGGTTTATTGCTTTAGAATTTTTTGCCAGTTTGCATCTGCCTGGGCATGAAGTTTAGTTTCATCCTGGTTCCAGGTTTTCAGCGTATTATTAAAAAACCGGTTATAAAAGAGAAATAATTTCCCGTTGATAATTTTAAAAGTCTCCGGATCTACTTCCACCTTCGAACCGTCGTGACCCATGGCATATGCGCACCAACCGCCATATTGCGGTTCATATTTTTCAGGATTTGCCAGAAAACTGGTCTGATCCGCTGCCGATACAAAATGATAATTTACTCCCTGATATGATGAAGAGATGGAAGATTTCCCCTTCTCAGCCTTTCCTGCGGTGAAATAGGCTACGGGGTCATATCCTTTTATAGCGACCCCGTCGTCAAGATTAAACTGTTTAGTCCGGAAAGCATCTGTCTGGGGAAAACCCGCGAGTGCCGGGCATAAGAACAGGAAAATCAGCAGCAACTTCATTTTAAAAATTTGATCAAATCTATACTGCTTCCTGGCCATCGATTGTCAGTTAATTGACAGATAACCGTTTTTGTAAGTTTTTAACATTCAGAAAGCAGATCTCCTGCCGGTTGTAAGAAAGTATTCCCTCCGCCTCGAGTTCATTGATCATGGTTGTTACGGTTTGCCGGCTGGATCCGATGAGGTTGGCTATATCCTCATGTTTCAGATAATTCGGTATGCAGAACCCTTCCGGCATGGTTTCACCCAGTTTGTTTTCCACGAGCTGCCAGAAAAAATGAGCCAGCCTGGTTTTTACATCTTTGTTTAAAAGATTGAGCAGGCGGTTTTCAATGGTCCTGAGTTTGGCTCCCACCTGTTTACTATAGCGCAGGGCGAGATCCGGGCGCTTTTTCAGCAGTTTTTCAAAGTCCTCAATATAGAAAGCACAGATACTTACATCCTGCTTGTATGCCTGTGCAAATTCACCATGGAGGTTACTTCGCTCGAGCGTGATTTGTCCGAATAATTCACCCTTTTGAATGATCTCACTGACTTTTTCGTTCCCTTCCGAGTCGATATGGCCGATGCGGATATATCCTTCTTTTACAAAATAGATCTTGTTGTGATTATATGCCTCAAAATAAATGTATTCACCTTTTGGCACTTCTATGAAATGGTGTTCAATTTTCAATTCTTCATAATCTTCATCTGAAAGATGGCACCAGAGATC
>Ga0206851_1215_pt1 | contig 13532 bp, 7 predicted proteins | sample Alteio_BWOrgCont_13_FD_152904 | JGI IMG/M metagenome (GOLD analysis project Ga0206851, IMG submission 152904) | Enriched cells from forest soil in Barre Woods Harvard Forest LTER site, Petersham, Massachusetts, United States -... | ecosystem: Environmental > Terrestrial > Soil > Temperate forest > O... | reverse complement strand
TCGAGGCAGGGGCAACACCAGGTCAAATCAGATGGGGCACCGCTATCGACCCCTTAAACGGATTGACCATCACCTGGAGCAACAACGGCTCTGCCGATTCGGTAAAATGGGGATACACCACGGCATACGAAAAAGGACAATTTGCAGGAACCATCAGGGCCGGTTATTCTTCTGCAAATTCCTTTTTTAAGTATCAGTTTCCGACTGTCAAAGCCAGCGCCACACTTTACTATTCCTTGTACGACTCCAAGGCAAAAACCTGGGGCAGCCAGCTCAGTTTTGCCACCGCTCCACCCGTAACCAGCGATGTATTCTCCTTCTGTGGCATGGGCGATTGCCGCGACTACCCATCCACACTCACCTCCGTATCCAATCTGGCCCTTGCACGAAATCCTACCTTCACACTCTTCAATGGAGATCTGACTGTTGACGGAAATTCCACTTCCGAGTACGACACCTTTTTTTCTGCGGCTTCCAACTTCCTCCAAAATAATTTAGTGTATCATGTCGAAGGAAACCACGATGCAGCCGACCCTTCAATGTTTTCGAATCTGTGGGACCTTCCACAGGTAAGCGGGCAGAATCTTTACTATTCTTCCCGGTTTGGCAATGCTATTTTCATCAGTTTAAACTCGAACGACACGGCCAATCAGGCCCAGTTCTCGTGGCTGAAAAGCACCCTGGCTTCGGCTGCTGCCGATCCTACCATTACCTGGAAGATCATCTCGTTTCACCATGCCTTCTTCAACACCGGTAACCATACGGGCGATATGGATACCGAACGCACCACCTGGTGGAAAGCGTTTGACGATTATGGGGTTGACTTTGTCATCACCGGCCATGATCATAACTACCAGCGTTCCTACCCCATCAACCTCAATGCAAGTCAGGTGGGAACCCCGGTTGCAAACTATGGAAGCATTACAGGCGATGGACGCTTACAGATCATCTCGGGAGGGGCCGGGGCCGGGCTTTATGCTGAAACACCCGGTTCGGCCGATGCCTGGGCTATCAATGTGTTCAATCAAACCTACAATTATGTGTATTGCATGGTCGACGGTTGCAAGATGACCATCAATGCTTACGATCAGACCAATACCTTAATCGATAGCCTTACGCTCAATAAAAACGGAACCAGCGTTTGTTTTGCTACCGGCGTTCCGGCCATCGCCCAACAACCAAAACTCCTCACTGTTTCGCCCAACCCCACGAATGATTATGTGCTGGTGCATTACGCGTCGGACCTCACAGGTCAGGCGCTTGTTAAAATCATGGATATTACCGGCAAGGAAATTATTTCAGAATCTGTAGCCAAACCAGGGAAAGAACTCCTCGCTCACTATGATATGACGCGTTACCCGAAAGGGGTTTATAACGTATCGGTTACCATAGCCGGGGTGAGAGAAAACACGCCGCTGGTATTGCAGTAATTTGGCTCTCTTCATCGCCCTCCACACCCCTCAACCGGGTGTTGCACCCCCGCTCTTTGGCAGACCGTGGCAATGGGTTGAGCCGGGCAACGGGCCGTTTGGCTGTGTCATTTCGCAAGTTCATTTTCTTGTTTTGTTTGGGCGCATCTTCAAGACGTTGAGGATGCGCTTTTTTTTTCGGATACGGATCCCGGGGAGATGCGAGGCTATGTCATCTGGTTAAAGAAAAAATCACGCTTCTTCCTATCTTGCCACAGACAGATACACGGAGTAAGCCCGTGCTTCAGCAAGGGGTTAGAGGCCCCTGCACCCGCAGGTTTTAGCCTACTAAGCGCTGACATACAACGCTGCTTTTGGCTAAAGCCAAAGGCAGGAAGGATGTTACCCCCCGCGCTAAAGCGCAGGGGAATTTTTCTGATTTGATTGACATAAAGGAATACCGGGGAGAATCAGAAAAACAAATGCGATCCCGCCTTCCACCATTCGTTGTTTATTTAGGGTTCACTCAAATTAACCAATCGTCACACAATCATTCACTTACATTTGTTTATTGTCAAACTGGCACAAGCAGAAGTATTGATTTAGCTTAAAAGGCTTGCAGCCAGTATGTTTCAGACAGTCATTCTGTTCAATGATTTTTTCAATACGGAGTGTATCGAACTAAGTAACCCCGCGCTTTAGCGCGGGGTATAAATACCCCACATCCGCGGGCTTTAGCCCAATAAGCATGCACCTGGCGTTCTCTTTTGGGATGAAGCCCAACGTTCAAAGAGATGACATACCCCGCGCTAAAGCGCAGGGTTACTAATTGATGCAGGTAACGTACCTTTTAACAGGTTGATACATACACGCAATGAAGCCTGGCGTGTTCTGCCCTTTTGAGTGAACCCTATTTAGAATGATAACGTTGGGATACCAGGTCTATCCAAAGCATCGATTGCTGGCTACAGCTGTACTGGCTTAGACGAGGAACACCGGCTTCCGGCCTTTGCTTTCCCCACGGTCATCTCTTTATACGGCAACCTGGTTGACGTCTTGAGTCTTTACGAACACGAAAAGGAACCTGCTTCCTCCATTCCTACCCGATAGCCAGACCAGCTATTCGTTGGGCGAGGAAAATCTTCCCAAAAAATTCATCCCCCGCCATGCTTTGAATTTCTATATAAATAATTACCTTTAGTCGTTCCGTTTGCTACAGACATGTTTTCAGGCATCCAGTACCGGGGTTTAGAACCGGGGGGTGTACATCTTTTACTTCCTTTTCAGGAACAAGATGCGCTTCCCTGAGGCTGTGGTTGACCGGGGAGAGGACTAATACCGGATCAGGCGGTTTTAAAACCTGGTCTGTTGCGGGCGACATGTACGCTGGTTTTATACGCCGCCAAAGACATGTGCTTGCCGAATCTTCAGAATTTCTCCAGATTCGGTTCTTACACTCGCATTCGGCTGCTCCAACTCACAACGCAAACAGACTGTTTATTACTTAACCTTTTACCAAAACCCGTTTTCATGAAAAAACTACTCGTTTTATTCTTTTTTGCAATAAGCAGTGTGCAGGCAGGGGCAACCATCAGTCAGATCAGGTGGGGAAGCGCCGGCGACCCCTTACATGGGCTGACCATAACCTGGAGCAACAACGGTTCGGCCGATTCGGTAAAATGGGGATATACTACTGCCTACGAAAAAGGGCATTTTCCGGGCACAAAAAGGGCCGGTTATTCTACTACAAACTCCTTTTTTAAATATCAGTTTCCTACCCTGACCGCCAGTACCACACTTTACTATTCTTTGTACGACAGCAAGGCCAAGACCTGGGGCAGCCAGCTTACCTTTGCCACGGCCCCTCCGGTGACGGGCTCTGTATTCTCCTTTTGCGCCATGGGCGATTGCCGCGACTACCCCGCCACACTCACCACTGTATCCAATCTGGCCAGCGCGCGCAAACCCACATTCACGCTCTTCAACGGCGATCTGACTGTTGACGGAAATTCTTCATCCGAATACACTACTTTTTTCACTGCTGCTTCGAACTTCCTCCAAAACAACTTGGTCTATCACGTCGAAGGAAACCACGATGCGGCCGATTCATCCATGTTTTCGAATCTGTGGGACATCCCACGTGTCAACAACCAGAATTTATATTACTCTTACCGCTTTGGCAATACTATTTTTATCAGCCTGAACTCTAACGATACGGCCAATCAGATCCAGTTCTCCTGGCTGAAAAGCACCCTGGCTTCGGCTGCTGCCGACCCTACCATCACCTGGAAGATCCTTTCCTTTCACCATGCCTTTTTTAACAGCGGGACCCACACGGGCGATATGGATACCGAACGAACCACCTGGTGGAAAGCTTTTGACGATTATGGGGTAGATCTGGTCATCACCGGTCACGATCATAACTACCAGCGCACCTATCCCATCAACCTCAATGCAAGCCCGGTAGGAACCCCCGTTGCAAACTACGGAAGCACCACGGGCAAGGGACGGCTTCAGATCATCTCCGGAGGAGGAGGCGCCGGGCTTTACTCGCAAACACCCGGTTCGGCCGATACCTGGGCCACCGATATCTTCAACGAAACTTATAATTATGTGTACTGCAACGTCGACGGGTGCAAAATAACCATCAATGCCTACGATCAGACCAATGCCCTGATCGATAGCCTGACGCTCAACAAAAACGGGACCAGCGTTTGTTTTGTGACCGATGCACCGGCCCTGAACGCAAGCCCCAAATTGCTGACTGTTTCGCCCAATCCAACAGACAGCAACGTGATGTTGCATTACAGTTCTGACCTTACCGGCGAGGCCGTGATCAAAATCATAGACATTACCGGAAAAGAAATTCTTTCCGAAAAGGTGACCAAACCGGCCAAAGACCTGCTGGTACCGTACGACCTGTCACATTTCGCAAAAGGGGTTTATAACATATCGCTTACCATAGCCGGAGTAAGGGAAAACACAACGCTGGTGTTAAAATAAATCTTTTTTCGGGTTTGTTCGAACGCATCCTTCTTTCAGGGAGGATGCGTTTTTTTGTGGCAACCTACGGCTCCTGTTTAGAAACCGCTCATTTCAGCTGGCTTAAACATACGCTAATCAGCTAAGTTCGGGTTGAGCCGATAAGGATAGCTGTTATTCCTTTGAAGTTAATTAGCGTTCACTCAAAAAGTCAAAACACGCCAGGCTTCATTGCCTGTATTTATCAACCAATTAAAAGGTGCGTTACCTGAATAAAGCAGTAACCCTGCTCTTTAGCGCGGGGCCTGTCATCCTTCAAAACGTTGGGCTTCAGCCCAAATGAGAACACCTGGCGAACGCTTAGTGGGCTAAAGCCCACGGATGCGGGGTATTTATTTCCCGCGTTTTAGCGCGGGGTCATTTAGTTAACAAAAATGTTTCTGCCTCTCCCATTTTTCGCCTCACAGACCTAATCAGTAACCCCGCGCTTCAGCGCGGGGTAGAAGCTCCCCACACACCTGGGCTTTAGCCCACTAATAGCTAACGTGAGGTTCTGAATTGGGCTGAAGCCCAGGGGTTGGAGGATGACATCCCCCGCGCTGAAGCGCGGGGTTACTAATTTGAAATGCCTGATTGGTTGAATCATAAAATACGAGCAGCAATACAGGTGCTGTCTGTATTTCTGTTGCATCTTGCGCACTTAACTAAATGACCCCGCGTTTTAGCGCGGGGTTCCTTAGTTCGACACACGCATTCGTTAAATCTGCCGAACACACCATACAAACTATAATTTTGAAGCATCCCGGACGCCTGACAAGGCTAACACCCGTGCAGTTTAATCTACAGTCGCGATTGTACTGTTTTTCAGCTACCCCTTCAAGACATGATACGATGCCTCCCCTCTGCTGATTCTCTCAGGAAATAAACACCGACAGCAACACACTCCAGGGCCCGGCAAGTTCGGGATGGTGTGTATTCGACCACCGGGCATAGGCATGAAGCCTGTTACCACCGTTGGCGGGTCCGGTCTGGAGCAGTATAACAGCATGGGTAGAAATGAGTGTTTTCAGATCGGCATCCCCGGCATTCGACGGGGGAGGGCCCCCTGTCTTGTAACAGATCTCAACAATATCAGCTCCTTTGGGTTTACTGGCCCGCTTGCTGTCGTTCACGGTACGGCAGGTGACTTTCATTACACCCCCTCCCAGGGCCTGAGCCGTAAAATACACGGTTTGAATAAATGGCAGACGGGGTTTGGATTTGTGGTCGTTGGGAGGGGCAATGTTCAGGATCAACCTGTCAGATGAGGTGATGAACCCGCTACCGCTCATTCGGGTGAGTAAGGGCCGGAAAAAGTCGGAGAATGATCTGAGTATTATATTAACCTGCACAGTGGTGGCCTTGGTCCGGGTATTGGGTGATGTATGCAACTCATACGCCCCCGGGGCGGCCGCATTTCCGGTATACCATTGTGCAAAAAAAATTTGAGCTTTTTTTATTTCCGACGCTAACAGCCCCAGTCTGATTCCGTTGCTGTTCACCCCACCTTCAAGCAGAAAGGTTACGACGGTATGGATATAGCGGTCGAATTCGGGCAAGGTACGCGGTATTCGGGTGTTACTGGTTTTCATAGACATCTGGATGATCCTTTTCTGTTATCGGGCAGGCATATTTTTCTAAGTTGAGTTCCAATGAATTGCCTTCATCTTCAGAACCTGAAGACTTCCCGGCAGCGCTTCTTCCAGCTTCCACACCTGTTCCTCCGGTGTCTTCCTAACTTCCTCCGGTGTCTTCACAAGTTCCTCCGGTGTCTTCTTAACTTCCTCCGGTTTCTTCACAAATTCCTCCGGTGTCTTCCTAACTTCCTCCGGTATCCTCACAACTTCCTCCGGTGTCTTCCCAAGTTCCTCCGGTATCCTCAGAAGTTCCTCCGGTGTCTTCGCAAGTTCCTCCGGTGTCTTGCCGTCTTCTACTGGCAGGTTGATGGACTCCTCCTCTTTCTTCCAAAGGTCTGCCTCCTACGGATGAAGCTACGCTGGGCTGTGCCAAACTTCCTCCTATCCTCCTTCAACCTGGGCTTCAACAGGCACCTTTCTTTCTCTCCATCTTCGAAACTTTTAGCAACGTGGCCGTAACGGGGTATGGAGCACGACACGTTTATTGTTCGTTGACGCCGCCCGGCCCGGCCTGTTCCCAGGCCGGTTTTGGGCAGTAAAAATACGATGTCTGAAAAGAAAAAATCAACCTTCATTTAGATGTAAATATCAGTTATGGATACTTGTTTGGGATATTTCTCGCATCTTGTTCCAGCTAAACCATAAAAGCCCGATCTGTGCCGGGTGGAAGCAAAACAAAATTATCCGATTCGCCGCCTGGTTATTGAGTAATGGCTGGGAAGAACTAACGGGTTGCCGAAAACAGATTTCCATTTTAGTTGACAAACCCTGCCGGTAAGGGTCGCCTGGTTGACAAAAACAACGATCAACTAAATGTTGAAAATGGACTTCCATTTTGTTTGCCACGACCTGCAGGTCGTGGAATAAAAAAAACAGGTAAATCCGGCTTTAGCCGAAACCGCATACCGGTATTCCTGTTCTTCGGAAAATCCTAACCGGGTTCTGGCTAAAGCCGAAAATTTGGCAGAATCTATGTCTTCCCCGACCTGCAGGCCGGGGCAGCTAAAATTGACAACCCATTCGAACAGCATTTCCTTCATGCGCTAACAAATTGACAGTGGCCATCAGATCCTGATTCCAGGCATAAAAACAAACAGGTCTTGAGCCAAACCCATACCCTGTTCTGAATGAGCCTCCGCAAAGGGCCGCTCACTATACTTTTGCCTGAACAACAGACATCAACATAGGGTCGCTTCCCCTGTCTTCATTTTGTTCCTTCTGTTTCACCCACCTCTGCGCACGATTAAAAGACTGCATGGCCCAAAACCCTCCCCCTCTTTCTTTTTCCTATCTTTGCCCCGCGTCTTTTCCTGCAGCCACTTGAAATTAGAAGAGTTATCCAGTCTGTATCTGTCCGAAGAACGCAGTATAAGGATTACCGAAGCCATCCGCACCCCGTCGAGGATCCACCTCAAAGGTCTGGCTGGCTCGGCCCGAAGCCTGATTGCGAATGCTGTGTTTCAAAACAGCCGGCAAACCCAGCTTTTTATCTTAAATGATAAAGAGGAGGCGGCCTATTTCCTGAACGATCTGGAAAGCATCTGCGGCCCCGGCCAGGCGCTCTTTTTCCCGGCCTCCGAAAAGGTGCCCTATTTCACCGAAGAAACCGACAACTCCAACATCCTCCTTCGTACCGAGGTCATGAACCGTTTGCTTCAACAAGACAAAGCGGAAACAAAGCCCTTGCTCATTGTAGCCTACCCGGAGTCGGTTTCAGAAAAAGTCATTACCCGTACCCAGCTCACAGAAAACACCCTGGAGCTGAAACAACATGAAAAGATAAGCATAGACTTTATCAACGAAGTATTGCAGGAATACGGGTTTTCGAGGAATGAGTATGTACTCGAACCGGGGCATTATTCCATACGCGGGGGCATTGTGGATATCTGGTCGTTCAGTTTTGATTTCCCCTACCGTGTAGAATTTTTTGGCGATGAGGTTGATTCGATCCGCACGTTCGACCCCGTGACCCAGCTCAGTATCGGCAATTATACCAGGGCCAATATTGTACCGAACATCCAGGAACGCATCCTGAAAGAAAACCGTGTTTCGTTTCTTGAATACCTTCCCGCCGGCGCCGCGCTTTGGTTGAGCGATGTAAACCTGTGCCGGGAAAAGATTGCCAAACAGTTTGAACAGGCCGCCGCGGCGTTCGGCAAACTGGAATCGCTGCTGAACCACCTGACCCCCGAACAGCTTTATCTGAGCGGCGAGGGCTTTGATGAGCTCTGCAAAAATTTTCCGATGCTCGAATGGGGGAATTATTTTGTGAATGCCCCCACGCTCACCATCACGTACAATACCTTCCCCCAGCCTTCGTTCAATAAAAAGTTCGATCTGCTGATGGAACATTTACAGGAAAATACCGCTGCGGGCTACCACAACTTTATTTTCTCGGATACGGCCAAACAGATGGAACGGCTCCGGTCGATCTTTGATGACATCGGCAAAAACATCGATTTCCATCCGCTCAATGTATCCATACACGAGGGGTTTGCAGACCGCGACCTCCGGATAGCCTGTTATACCGATCACCAGATTTTTGAACGTTATCATAAGTTCCAGTTAAAAAACAGTTCGTACAAAAAGAAAGAAGCGCTTACGCTCAAAGAGCTTCAGGACCTGAAACCGGGCGATTTTGTGACCCACATCGATCATGGCATCGGGCGGTTTGGAGGGCTCGAAAAGATTGAAGCCAACGGCAAGATCCAGGAAACCATACGCATTGTGTACCGCGACAACGACATCCTCAACATCAGCATACACAGCCTGCACCGCATTTCAAAATATTCGGGCAAGGAAGGCCATGTGCCGCGCATAGACAAACTGGGCTCGAACGCATGGAGCAACTTAAAACAGAAGACAAAGAAAAAGGTCGTCGAGATTGCGTTCGACCTCATCCAGCTCTATGCCAAACGCAAGGCTCAGCTGGGTTTTCAGTACGCCCCCGACAATTACCTGCAACATGAACTGGAGGCTTCTTTCATTTATGAAGATACACCAGACCAGGTTAAGTCGACCGCCGATGTAAAACGCGACATGGAAAAACCTTATCCCATGGATCGCCTCGTGTGCGGGGATGTGGGCTTTGGAAAAACCGAGATTGCCATACGCGCTGCCTTCAAGGCCGTGTGCGACAGCAAACAGGTGGCCGTGCTGGTGCCCACCACCATCCTTGCCTTACAGCATTTCAAGACCTTTTCGGAGCGTTTGAAAAACCTTCCCTGCACGGTGGACTATATAAACCGTTTCCGCAGCCCTAAACAGCAAAAAGAAACCCTTCAAAAACTGGCCGAAGGAAAAGTAGACATACTCATTGGCACGCATAAACTCGTTGGCAAGGATGTGAAATTTAAAGACCTCGGGCTGTTGATTATTGACGAAGAACAAAAGTTTGGGGTAGGGGTGAAAGACAAACTCAAGACCATGAAGGTGAACGTGGATGCCCTGACGCTTACCGCAACGCCCATACCGCGTACGCTACAGTTCTCGATGATGGGCGCCCGCGATCTGAGCGTCATCACCACCCCACCGCCTAACCGCTACCCGGTAGAAACAAGCCTGCATGTGTTCAGCGAAGAGATCATACGCGACGGGGTGCTGAACGAAACGCGACGCGGCGGTCAGGTGTTCTTTGTACACAACAAGATTTCATCACTGCCCGAGATTGCCGGCTTAATATCGAGGCTATGCCCCGGCGTAAAAGTGGCGACGGGGCATGGACAGATGGAGGGCGACAAGCTCGAAGAGGTGATGATGGCCTTTGTAGAAGGCGATTTCGATGTGCTGGTTTCGACCACCATCATCGAATCGGGGCTTGACATCTCGAATGCGAATACCATCTTCATCAACGATGCGCACATGTTCGGGTTGAGCGATCTGCACCAGATGCGGGGACGTGTAGGGCGGTCGAACAAAAAAGCGTTTTGCCATCTCATCACCCCGCCCGTAAGCGTGCTTACCGACGAAGCCCGCAAACGCCTGAAAGCCATCGAAGAATTTTCTGAACTGGGCAGCGGTTTCCACATCGCCATGCGCGATCTGGATATTCGCGGGGCAGGCAATCTGCTTGGGGGAGAACAAAGCGGTTTCATAAACGATATCGGTTTTGACACCTACCAGAAAATTTTGGATGAAGCGGTGGAAGAGCTGAAAGAAACCACCTTCAAAGGCCTCTTTGACGAAAACGCCGATTCGTTTTCGCACAAACGCCGCAAAAGCACATCGGGCGTGAAACAGTTTGTACGCGACACCCAGGTGGATACCGATCTGGAGATCTTGTTGCCAGAAACCTATGTCACCAACATCACCGAGCGTCTGAGTCTCTACCGCGAGCTCGACGAGCTGAACACCGAAGAAGAGCTCTTTGCGTTCGAAAACCAGTTGCGCGACCGTTTCGGCCCTGTTCCGGCTCCTGCCATCGAGCTCATCGACACCATCCGCCTCCGGCGCATGGCCATGGATCTGGGTTTTGAAAAGCTCCTGTTGAAAAACAACAAGATGATTGCTTTTTTCATACCCGATCAGAAATCACCCTATTATCTAAGCGAGGTGTTTACAAAAATCCTCCGCTTTGTACAACAAAACCAACGCCGGGTGAAGATGAAGGAAGGAAACAACAAACTAACCCTTAGCTTTGAGAATATTATTTCGATCAAAGACGGGATGCATGCGCTGGAGCCTGTGCTGAAGGCCTGACAGGCTAACGGGAGGAACAAACCTTCGGCGACAGAACGCCGGTTTTTATGATCATTAAGATAAAAATGGATTCATGTTACTCTTAACAATTCATAACACGTATAAAAATCTGCGTGCTATCAACCAAAGCGCTGCGAACAATTGCCCACGAACCCTCCACCCATGAGATGGCTCTTCTTCTTCCTCCTCGCCCCATCCCTGCTCAGCGGGCAAACCCTTTATTTCAAAGGCCTTGACAGAAGCTATACGTTGCACATCCCCAAAAACTACACGAAAACAAAACCTGTTCCGCTGGTCATCGTCCTGCATGGAGGAGGGGGCAATGCGCAGCGCATGGGGGCATTCAGCGGGTTTGACAAACTGGCCGACCGCGATACGTTTATTGCCGTCTATCCCCAGGCCTGGAAAAAACACTGGAACGACGGGCGCGACATGAAGAAGTTTGATTCGCAACGCGACAGCATAGACGATGTAGGTTTTATCTCTGCGCTGATCGATACCCTCGAAAAACACTACCGCATTGTTCAAAAAAGAATTTATGTAACCGGTTTATCAAACGGTGGAATGATGAGCTACCGTCTGGGGTGCGAACTCAGTGACCGTATTGCCGCCATTGCCCCGGTCATAGCCAACATGCCCGTACAGCTGATGGAACAGTGTAAACCAACCCTCCCGCTCCCCGTCTTGATCATGAACGGCACCGCCGATCCGCTTATGCCCTGGGAAGGAGGACAGGTTCATTTCGGAAAACAGGAACTTGGAGCCGTGGTCTCGACCTATACCTCGTTTCAGTTTTGGTGGAAGAACAACCACTGTTTGTTTGACCTGGGCTCCACCCAGGTTCCAGACCCCACGCTTTTCAAACCACTGCCCGATGCCGACCCAACCGACGGCTGTACGGCTTCAGAGATTACCTATGCCTGCAATGCACATACCGAAGTGGTTCTGTATAAAATTGAGGATGGAGGGCACAATATGCCGGGCTGTAAACAATACCTGCCCCGCTCCATGATCGGAAAAACCTGTCAGGATTTTAACGGGGCCGAAGTGATCTGGAGTTTCTTCAAAACACACTAAGCAGGGCCCCGGCCCAGGCGCTGAAGGCCGCGGGCTGACAGTCCATCTTTTTCTATCTTTGTCCGATTCTGTTGTATGCTGAAACGACTTCTTCTTCCTTTTACCCGTCCAGGCATTTGGCTGGCAGCGCTTCTCCTCTTTTTCAGCCTACTCTATACGGTCATCACCGGGTGCAACCATTACTTTTTCAGGACCAATGCGTTTGATTACGGGGCCTACAATTATGCTTTTTGGGATTTCGCCCATGGGCATGTAAGCCCCAGTCCGGTTTACGCATTGGTCAACAACATCAATTTCCTGCAAGACCATTTTTCGCTCACCTTGCCCCTGCTAACCCCCTTTTATTGGTTGCTGAACTGGCTTACCGGCACGTATACCTTGCTGCTTATTCAAAACATACTCACCATCTGGAGCGGGTGGGCGGTCTACCGTCTCGTTAAATTAAAGACAGGCGATGCCTGGCTGGGGCTTGCGGCCTTATTCAGTTATTTTGTGATGCACAGCCGCTATAGCCAGTTCAGCGCCGATTGCAACCTGGGCATTATGTGTGCCGCGTTGATGCCCCTGTTTCTTTGGTTTTTTGAATCGGGGCGTCACCGCTTGGCGTTGGGGGTGTTTGTCTTCGCCCTGCTTTCGCGCGAAAACATGCCGGTGTGGTTTATTTTTATTTTTAGTGTACTCCTCCTCTGGCACTGGAAAGAAAAACAGCTGGTGAAGTACTGCACGTGGTATATGGTGGTATCGCTGGTCTATTTCATCCTGCTTTTCAAAGTCATCATCCCTGCCTTTGAGCGCCCGGGCCATCCCTACACACTCTTTAATTACAGCGCGCTTGGAGCCAACCCCTTAAGCGCGGGGATGCACATGCTGCGTCATCCCATAGACAGTTTCCTGCTACTTTTTCAAAACCCCACAGGCAACCCCAGTTACGATGGGGTCAAACAGGAGTATTACCTCGTTTATCTGATATCGGGAGGGTTCATGCTGTTCTTCAGGCCTACCTATTTCATCTGGTTCCTCCCCTTGCTTGCACAAAAAATGTGGAACGATCTGCCGGTACGTTGGAGCATCGAGGGCTATTATGCCATCGAAACAGCCACCCTTCTGCCCCTTGCGGCCCTGCTGATCCTCGGCGAGCTGAAACTCCCAAAAATAAGATACGGCATTGCCATCATGCTTTGTATCCTGCCCCTGGGCATGACCTACTACAAGCTGGATGCACGTAACCGCAAGATGGGTTGGTCGGGCACGCTGAAGGAAAATATAGCCGACCCGAACTTCTTTCACGGCCCCCTCCAAACCCGAAAGATCTATGAGGCCTTGCACCAGATTCCGCCGGATGCCCCGGTTTCGGCGTCTGAGCATCTGCTCCCTCACCTGGCCCAGCGCAAAGGCATTTACTTTTTCCCCGACACCGGTGATGCCGTGTACATAGCCTTTTTCACAAACAGAGACAATTACATGTTAACACCCGCGCAGTATCAGGACTGGGCCGGCAAATACCTCCATGATCCCGATTGGAAACAGGTTACAGCGCTTCCAGGCTTTGTATTATTGAAAAGAAAGGATATACCTGCAACAGAACCCCGGCCCTGAGAACTCCCTTATACCCATCGCTTGCTATGCAGGGTTCACTCAAATTAACCCATTGTCGTACCATCATTCACTTACATTTGTTTCTTGTCAAACC
>Ga0206851_1213_pt1 | contig 13595 bp, 12 predicted proteins | sample Alteio_BWOrgCont_13_FD_152904 | JGI IMG/M metagenome (GOLD analysis project Ga0206851, IMG submission 152904) | Enriched cells from forest soil in Barre Woods Harvard Forest LTER site, Petersham, Massachusetts, United States -... | ecosystem: Environmental > Terrestrial > Soil > Temperate forest >... | reverse complement strand
ATAAAGGAATATGGATTTCTCCTGGAGGACCTAAAAGATGTTGCCGCCCGGAATAACTGTACGGAATGGAAAAGAAACCGGCTCAACACAGAACAGACGGACAGGCGGCAGATGACGATGGTGGCCATTTTCGAATATATGATCGGTAATACTGACTGGGCGGTAACAGTGGATCACAACACCAGGCTGATTCTGTCCAAAGAAGATACCATGTCGAAACCGTATGTTGTACCATATGATTTTGATTATTCGGGACTTGTCAATACTTATTATTCGGTACCCGATGAGAAACTCGAGATCGAATCTGTTACACAACGTGTATATCGCGGATTTCCCCGTTCAATGCCTGAACTGCAATCGGTGCTGGATACTTTCAGGAAACAAAAGAAAAACATTTATGATCTGATCAATAATTTTAACTACCTGACGCAGAGAAGCAAAAAAGAAATGATCGGCTTCCTGTCAGATTTTTTTGATATGATAGAAAATCCTAAACTGGTTAAGTCTGCTTTTATCGATAAGGCAAGATTGGAATGATGAAATGAACCTTATATACCGCCGGTCATAATTTAGCAAACAGAGAGACGGATTTTAGTACATTCAGCGCATAGCTGGTAAAGATTATGTACTAAAAATGATTACCGTAATGAAACTGACTATTTTTTACACTGTTTCTTTTTTACTGTGTATTTGTTTCCATTCTGTTGCACAAACAGAGAGCTTCATTCAGAATAAGAATGCCCGTATATATTATCGTACCTATGGTAAAGGAAATCCACTGTTGATCATCAACGGTGGCCCGGGATTAAACAGTGATGGTTTTGTGGGACTGGCGAAAGAATTGTCGTCAGGAAATCAAACCATCATTTATGATCAGCGGGGCACCGGGAAATCATCGGTCAGCCCGCTCGATTCCTCCACGATTACTATGCGGCTGATGATCGACGATATGGAAGTGCTGAGAAAGCATCTGGGCTTCGATCAGTGGTCCATCCTCGGACATTCCTTTGGAGGGATGCTTGCATCTTATTATGCGTCTGTATATCCCGAACATGTACGTCTGTTGATTCTGTCCTCGTCAGGGGGCATTGATCTTGGATTGCAGTCTTATGTAGGCCATACTATCAATGATAAACTGAGCAAACAGGAAAATGATTCGCTGAAATATTGGAACGACCGGATTGCAGGGGGAGACACCAGTTATTCGGCCCGGTATGGAAGGGGTATGGCAATGGCTTCAGCTTATGTTTACAATAAAAATAATATTCCTATTATTGCTGAACGTCTTACGCAGGGCAATCCGGTTGTAAACGAACTTGTGTGGCAGGACCTGAATAAAATACAATTCAACTGTGCCCCGAAACTCAGAAACTTCAATAAGCCCGTGCTGATCATACAGGGTAAACAGGATATAATCATGATTCAGACAGCGGAATACGCACATCAGGTTTTGAAGAATTCGAAAATTGTCATCGTTGATCGTTGTGCCCATTACGGCTGGCTGGACAATCCACAGGATTATTTAAAAGAGGTTAATCTTTTTTTGTTAACAGGTTTAAAAGCATGATTAAACAAACGATCATCAGTTTTTGGAATGAGAACCCCCGACGAGATAAAAAGGATCATACTTGACAACGCAAAAACCGACAGCAGGATCAGGGCCGTTCTTTTGAACGGTTCGAGGGCAGATTCGAAACAGGCGCCGGATGAGCTCCAGGATTTTGATATTATGTATGTCGTTCGTCAAATGGATTCTTTTCTTTCCAGTCATGACTGGACCTCTATTTTCGGCGAGAAGCTGATCTGGCAGATGCCGGATGAAATGGAAGTCTTTAACGGAGAGGAGAAACCGTCTGCTGCATTTCATTACTTAATGCTTTTTAACGATGGGAACCGGATCGACCTGACACTTTTTCCAGAAGAAAAAATGGACACAGATTTTATTCCTGATAGTCTGACTGTTGTGTGGCTTGACAAGGACAACTTATTTGAACACACTGAACCGGCAAACGACAGGGACTACCGGATAAAAAAACCATCAGAGAAAGAATTCAGAGATGCCTGCAATGAATTCTGGTGGGTATCTGCCTATATAGCCAAGGGACTGAGAAGACATGATATAATATATGCAAAAATCATCATGGAGGGCCCCGTTAGAAAAATGCTTTTGAAAATGACGGAGTGGTATATCGGTATAAACACTGAATTCTCTGTTTCCCCGGGTCTGCATGGTAAGTTTATCAAACAATATTTATCCGAAGATGAATATTTCATGTGGTTAAAAACATATGCGGATGCGAATAGTAAAAATATCTGGAACGCGCTATTCCAGATGACGGCTATTTTTAAAACCTTCGCCCGCAGTACCGCTGAAAAATTGAATTTCACTTACAGTATACCGGAACAGGAAAATATGATTTCATACCTGCGGACACAATATGAAAAAGCCGAAGGAAGGATCATTCTCAGGGGGAAATCACTCAGTCTGATACCCGTCGAAGAAAGATATCTGGATGAGCTGTTGTCATTTTCTGCTAATCCCGTGATCTGGGAACATTTACCCAGGGAAATATACACCCGGGAGGAATTATGGCAATGGTATCAGCAAACAAAGGAAGATGAAGCGTCCGGCAAAGCGATTCCTTTTCTGATACAGGACAATCAAACCCTGGAAATTACAGGCAGTACCAGGATTCTGGATTTAGACATCATTAACCGGAAAGCCGAAATTGGATGGACCTGGATCAACCCAAAATATTTTGGTACTAAAATGAATACAGAAGCAAAACTTCTGCTGATGGATTATGCATTTAGTGTGCTCAGACTGAACCGTATTCAATTCAGAGCCGACGAAAGAAATAAGCGTTCCCGCCGGGCCATTTTAAAACTTGGGGCAACTTTTGAAGCAGAATTGCGAAATTTTAAACAAAGAAGGGATGGTTCCGTGGGTAATGCTTTTCTATTTAGTATTCTTTCTTCAGAATGGGAATTAATTGATAAAAGACTCAGGGAACAATTAGAGTGATTATTTATTTAATTCTTCTATAAGATTTGCCATTACCGATTCGGTGATCTCGTCATACCGGTGATCTTTTAAATACTTGTTGATGGCGTGATTTTGCGAGCCAAATGTTTTTTTGATTGATTTTCTGTTCAACTCAAAAACAGACCATTCTTCTTTTTTTTCATCTACCATATAATATGTTTCTACATCCTGGTATTCATCATAATCCTTACCGTCCGTAACATATCCGTTTGTCTTTTGATTTGCATTGATAAAAATATTCTTGAATAATTTGTAGCAGGAATATTTTGATCCTTTATTGATGACCTGAAAAAACTCATTGGAATTGATAAGCGGTACGCGCATAAAAATATATCCTCCCTTATCCAGTTTGAGACAAAAGGAATTGACCAGTTCCCTGTCTACCGCGATGGGTGATTCCTTGTCTTTTATTAACAGGAGGTTGCCGGTTACTTTATCATAATTATACCTGTATTCTTTTTTATTAATTATTCCATAAGACTGACTGATCACCAGGCCCGGTACATATATGGGAATCAGAAAGGGCGAACCGCGGGTTGGTTCTTTGTGGTATACGGAGGGCAGGAATTTGTCATAGCTGCTATTATCCTGTTCATACACGCCCGGATTAGCCAGAATAGGTATAATAAGCCGGTGTTCTTCACCCAAATGAGAAATAGTATTTTTTTCAAATTCTGCTATATTCAGATTGAGGGTATCGGCTGAAACATAGTCTACCATGAGTCTGAATATAAAGGAGTCCAGGCTGACGGCAATACGTTTCGATGTATCATTTTTTATCTGGGCGCCGGAAGGTTCGATTAAAAAAAGGACAATAGAAATCGAAAGGAGTAGTTTAGATTTCATAAGCAAGCAGTTACCTAAAGTTAATCAATTTGCGCGTTTGAAGTATAAATTCAGGTATTTTCCGATAAGGGGGAATATTCGGCATAAAATTGCAGATCTGCCTTAAATTACAAAAAAGATAATATCAAAAACACAGCTATGAAATGCCTGCTCTTTGGTCTTTTGCTATGCGGTTTTACTTCTATTGCACAGATTAATATCATACCGCAGCCTGTATCAGTTAAATATAACGGGATGACCGGGAAGTTTTCTCTGGGACCAGATACCAAAATAGTATTGGAAGGAAGTGGCCTGGAAAACACAATTGATTTCTTTAACAGCTATTTGAAAACATACTATGGCTTTGCATTGGAAACGGCTTCGCTATCCAGGGGTAATAATAATCTGGTTCTGAATTTTGAAAGGATGGATGATTCGATACCAGGCGCTTACCGATTATCGGTGAGCAGGAAGGGCAGCTATATTGCCGGAGATAATGAAACGGGCGTGTTCTATGCCATCCAGTCGCTGATTCAATTGTTTCCGATGCCTACGGGTGGAAAGGAACTATCTATCCCTTATGTTGAAATAACCGACAGACCCCGGTTTGCCTATCGCGGTCTGATGCTGGATGTAGGGCGTCATATTATGCCGGTGCCTTTTGTAAAAAAATCCATCGATTATCTGGCCATGCATAAAATGAATGAATTCCACTGGCACTTAACCGAAGATCAGGGCTGGCGCATTGAAATAAAAAAATATCCCCGTCTTACGGAAGTAGGCGCCTGGCGCGACGGAACGGTGATTGGTAAGCGGCCATGGAAAGGAAACGATAATATCCGCTATGGTGGTTTTTATACCCAGGATCAGATCAGGGAGGTAGTTGCTTATGCATCTAAAAGATATATCACCGTCATTCCCGAGATAGAAATGCCCGGCCATGGCAGTGCAGCCATTGCAGCCTATCCCTGGCTAAGCTGTTTCCCCAACGAAAAAACAAATATTCCTGACAGCCTGCTGTCTGAAGAAGGGAAAAAATCAAATGGCAAACTGGTGTATGAAAAATGGGGTGTGGCGGAAGACGTTTTCTGCGCCGGAAATGATAGCGTGTTCGGATTTCTCCAGGATGTAATCGATGAAATCATTCCGTTATTTCCTTCGCAATATATTCATGTGGGAGGCGATGAATGTCCGAAAACAAATTGGAAGAGATGTCCGCGGTGTCAGAAAAGAATTCAGGATCTTGGTCTGAAAGACGAGCATGAGTTGCAGAGTTATTTCATTCAGAGAATGGAAAAATATATAAATAGCAAGGGAAAAACGCTGATCGGATGGGATGAGATCCTGGAAGGCGGGCTCGCACCCAATGCCGTTGTAATGAGCTGGCGGGGAGAAAAAGGAGGTATTGAGGCCGCAAAACAAAAACATACGGTGATTATGACCCCGACCACTTATGTCTATCTGGATTATTCGCAAAGCAAGCATGACGATTCGCTCGTAATCGGGGGTTATCTGCCGCTGGAGAAAGTCTACCAATATGAACCCATTCCGCCTGTATTATCGGTTGCTGATGGCCGGTATATCCTGGGCGCCCAGGCGAATATCTGGACGGAATATATGACCAGCCCGTCTAAAATAGAGTATATGATATTCCCTAGGGTTGATGCGCTCAGTGAAGTGCTGTGGAGCCCAAAGTCAGCTAAAAACTGGATGGATTTCAAGAAGAAACTGCCCTTCCAGTTTGAAAGGTACAATCTCTGGGCTACCCACTATTTCAGCGATTCGTCGCAGTATGACATTCATTAAGAAAAAAACAGGAATTTATTAAGATTCCGCTTTTGACTTTTCTTTAAAGAGGGTGAATGAGTATTTTTTGCCTGTTGTCGCTGCAGCGAGAGAAACAAGGGTTGTTGTGTCGACCAGACTTTTATTGCTGTTTGTATTAAATACAAACGTGGAGTTGGATCCGCCGGAAGTATTCTTTCTGTTTTCAGGAACAGGATTGAAGGAGTTCTTTTTCATTTCCCGGGACAAAACCGCATAATCTTTTTCATTGGCTTCCTGAAGACGTATGGATGTGATGAATTTTGGCATATGAAAGGTTTTAGATGATAAGTAGCGGGTACAAATGTAGCGAGTAGTTATTACCTCAACATGAACGGAATGCAAAATTTTCGTGAATACGATGGCAGTATAGAGCGAATTAGGGTTATTTTGGTGTGACGAACTAACATTCTTGCATGAAAAAGATATTTTTCCTTCTGATCATCTCATTTCCAGCGATAGCAGTACCAGCACAGGTATCCGTAAAAAATCTTCGCCTGGAGAACCGGATCAATCCGGTTGGTATGGATGTTCCAACGCCGAGATTCAGCTGGCAACTGATTTCCGGCAAAAGAAACCTGATGCAAACAGCATATGAAATCCGTGTGACAGATAAGTCCGGAAAATCGATTGTCTGGAACAGTGGAAAACAGATAACGGATCAATCCTTATATGTGCCTTATTCCGGAGGCCCTTTGCAATCTGCTACGACATATTATTGGCAGGTAAGAATCTGGGACAATCAGGGAAACACCTCGGGCTGGAGTGACCGGGCGTTTTGGCAAACGGGATTATTGGTGACTAATGACTGGAAAGCAAAATGGATAGAGTCGGGATCTCCCGCGGATAGTGTAAACGGGCCGGCATTGCTATTCAGGAAATCTTTTCTGATAAAAAAGAAAATAATTTCAGCCACTGTTTTTGTGACGGCACACGGAATGTATGAGGCTTCGCTGAACGGGAAAAAAATAGGAGATGCTTTCTTAACTCCCGGCTGGACCAGTTATAATAAACGGCTTCAATACCAGGCATACGATATCACCGATCTGATGGCAATGGGAGAAAACGTGATTGGAATGAATGTCGGCAGCGGATGGTACAGAACTCCGCTCGCCTGGAACGATAATAAGAATCTGTATGGGAAAAAACTGGGATTGTTGCTGCAGGTAAATATTATTTACTCAGATGGTAGCCGGGAGACGGTCCTGTCTGATAATAGCTGGAAGACTACCGACAGGGGGCCCATTCGGTTTTCAGAGATTTATAATGGAGAAATACTGGATGCGCGTCAGGAAATACCGGGTTGGAATAAAACAGGATTTGATGATCAATCCTGGCAACAGGTCATAGAGAAGGATTATATAAAATCAAATCTGATTGGTACCTATAATGAACCGGTTGTAAAACACGAATCATTTCATCCCCTGAGGATTTTTACATCGCCCAAAGGTGAGCAGATAGTAGACTTCGGTCAGAATCTGGTAGGATGGGCGCAGTTCCGGGTACAGGGAAAGGCAGGCGACAGGATAATCGTCGAACATGCAGAGGTGCTGGATAAGAACGGAAATTTTTATACAGAAAACTTACGTGCCGCCAAAGCGACCGATACTTACATCCTCCAGGGTAAGGGCGAAGAATTTTTTGAGCCTCATTTTACTTTCCATGGATTTCGTTATTTGAGGGTGCAGGGTTTTCCCGGCGAAATAAAACCGGAAAATATTACGGCTGTCACCCTGTATTCCAACATGCATCCTTCCGGTCATTTTACATGTTCGAATCCCATGCTGAACCAGTTACAGCATAATATTCAATGGGGGCAGAAAGGTAACTTTCTGGATGTACCCACGGATTGTCCGCAGAGGGATGAAAGGCTGGGTTGGACGGGTGACGCACAGGCTTTTTCGAGAACTGCCTGTTTCAATATGGACGTACATAATTTTTTCTCCAAATGGATGAAGGATGTTGCTGCTGATCAGTCGGAAGACGGCCGAGTTCCTTTCGTGGTTCCGAATGTACTGGGTCCCATGGCCGGAGGCTCGGCTGGTTGGGCAGATGTATCGACCATTATACCCTGGAATATCTGGCTGGCCTTTGGAGATCGAAAAATTCTGGAAGATCAATATCAGAGCATGAAAGGCTGGGTTGGTTTTATGCAAAAACACAGCACGGATTATTTATGGAACACCGGTTTTCATTTTGGAGACTGGCTGTTCTATCGGCCCGCAGATGATAATGACGGACGTTCTGCCGTAACAGACAAATACTTAATTGCGCAATGCTTTTTTGCGCATTCCGTTCAGCTGCTCGTAAATGCCGCAAAAGTGTTGGGTAAACAGGACGATGTACAAAAATATTCAGACCTTCTTGATAAGGTAAAAGACGCATTTATGAAAGAATATATGACGTCTTCGGGCCGTCTGGTATCGGGCACACAAACAGCCTATGTGCTGGCTCTCCAGTTTGACATGTTGCCGGATTCCCTGCGACCGCAGGCCGCAAAGCGCCTCGTGAATAACATTCAGGACTATGATAATCATCTGACGACAGGTTTTCTGGGAACGCCTTATTTGTGTGAAGTGCTGACACGTTACGGTTATGATACGGTGGCATACAAACTGTTGTTGCAGGAATCCTATCCTTCCTGGTTATATCCGGTTAAAATGGGCGCCACCACGATATGGGAACGATGGGACGGACAAAAACCCGATAGTAGTTTTCAAACGCCGGGCATGAATTCTTTTAATCATTATGCGTATGGTGCGATCGGGGACTGGATGTACAGAAATATTACGGGGCTCGATACATACGATGAAGGAGCGGGGTATAAAAAAATCAGGATCCGGCTGCATAAAGGTGGAAATCTGAACTATGCCAGTGCTGAATTAGAGACAGGATATGGCAAATTAAGTGTGTACTGGAAAATAGATAATGGCAAATTTACTATGGATGTTGAAATTCCTGTCAATACCACAGCAGCTATCTTCATCCCGGCGACCACTGCAGCGTCCGTTTCAGAAAATGGGAAACCCTTATCAGATGAAAAAGAAATTGTGATAAAGGGCAGTCAGGGACACTTTCTGGAAATACAAACCGGCTCGGGTTCCTATCATTTTTCGGCAGAAGCAGCAAAATAAATTCCGGATAGAAACTGAAGACGGCGCCGACTCCCTCAACCTTCCTTCACTATTCCGGACTCAGGTATTCGGGTGCCGGCAAATTTTCCAGTATTCAAAAATGATCCTCAACTCATTTTTTATTGCCTGCATACTCTGACCCTTCAGGAAAAATCCCTGAACAGTTAATTGCAGATATGCCTCATTGACATATTTTTTTTCGGCGGACGTGCTGTAAAAAATAAACGGAATAGATTTCTTTTTCAGTTTTTCGTTATGGTCCAGTTTGTTTTTGAATTCCAGTCCGCTCATACCGGGCAGATTCACATCGCTGATAATAATGAACGGCTGCTCGTCATTACTATCCAGAAAGTGATAGGCATCCGCCGGTTTAATAAAGGAGATCAATCGATTGGGTATGTCGAGATCTTTCAAAACTTCTCTAAATATGATTGCATCGTCTTCGTCGTCTTCCACAAGTACAATCGGGCCTGTAATCATTTTTATTTTTGTTTTAGTATTGAAGATAAATCATATAAACGTCGCAATCATAATTCATTTCATTACCGGCATTCACTGTTTACCAATTTTTTAAATAACTAACCTCCATGTTTTTTAATGCCTTACGCTTTACGCTTTGCGCTTTCAGCTTTTAACATCTGTAACAAACGGCATTAATATTCATACCTGCTCCAACGGACGCGAAGAGAATGATATCACCGGTTGACAGCGTATGTTCCGGAAACCGGTGTTTGCGTACCAGGTCAAGCAGGGTCGGAATCGTCGCCACTGAACTATTGCCGAGCCAGCTGATGCTCATCGGCATAATATGAGGAGGCGGATTATTAATTCCGTACAGAAGAAATAATTTTTTTATAATGGCATCATCCATTTTTTCATTCGCCTGGTGTATGAATATTTTCCTGATGTCACGAATGGATATTCCGGCTTTATCAATGCAGGCCTTCATGGATTCAGGCACATGCTTCAGGGCATATTCATACACTTTTCTGCCTTTCATTTTCAGATACCGGATACGCGGATTGCTGTCCGGGAAAAACGATTTCCCCATATTGATATAGTCGAATTCTTCCACACTATGTGTTTGTGCGGTAAATGCCAGGATACCGGACGAATTTTTATCACCTTCCTTTTTTTCCAGTACAACTGCTCCGGCACCGTCGCTGAAAATCATGCTGTCCCTGTCAAACATATCGATTACCCGGCTCAATGTTTCAGTACCGATGATCAATGCTTTATTCGCCATACCCGACTTAAAAAAAGCATCTGCCTGGATCAGACCCTGCAGCCATCCGGGACATCCGAACAGGATATCATACGCGATGCAATCCGGGTTTCGGATGCCCAGGGCGTGTTTTAACTGACTGGCCAGGGAAGGAACGGCAGCAGTTTGAATGGTTCCCTTTATTACGTTTCCGAAATTATGGGCAACAATCAGCTGATCCAGTGATTCAGGATCCACGCCGGCGTCTTCGATTGCTTTTTTGGCAGCCTCGTATCCGATATTGGAGGCATTCAGGTCATCCGTTGTATATCGTCTTTCTTCGATACCCGTAATTTTCTTGAACTTATTGACGACTTCCGAAGGGTCAACCGGCAATGGTGAGCCTTCAGCAGTAAAAAATTCATGCTGTGCAAAATCCTGATTGGTTTGTACAAAAGGAGGAATATAGGATCCAGAACCGGTAATAACAGAACGAATCATGCTAAGTACATTATTTGAAGAGAGCCAATCCGCCGTTACACGATACCTGCTGTGCTGACGCCCTTAAATTTAAGTTGTATTGCAGTAAAAATAAAATCTTCATTTGGAGATCGCTACTCCTACAAAGGAATCTGCCGTTCCGTAATACAGAATCCATTTCCCTTTATAATATACCAGTCCTTCGGCAAAGGTTGTTCCCGCTGCATACTGGCCGCTGACTTCATACGGCAGCGTGGGTTTCAAAAAAGGTCCGTCGGAACGGATAAAAATGGTTTGCAAATCTTTTGGATCGAAAAAAACCCTTCCGGTTGAATAGGTCCCCTGCGGTAAAGAGGGATCAGCCTCTTTGGGGTTATTCGCATTTTTGCCATTGTAAATCAGCATGACTCCGCGGTCGGTTATCAATGCCGGAGGACCGCATTCATCCAGGTCACTGTCAAAATAATGTGGCCTGGTTTCCATCGCTTTTTTCAGAAAGCCCGACTTGTCGAGTAACGGATACCAGTCGTAGAGATTTTCAGACCAGGCCAGGTTCACAAAATGTTCTCCCCAATACATCCAGTATTTACCGGCAATTTTTGCCAGCACGATTTTATTATCCACCATTTTTGTAATCATGGAAGCTGATTTGCTTGCGGTGTCCAAAAATCGATGGTTATATGCTTTGTCGAAAGCGGGCCCCCTTTTTTCCCAATGGAAAAGATCCTTTGAAAAAGCAATCGATAACCGCGGTATTTTATAATTCCAGGAAGTATAGGCAAGTACATATAAACCCTCTTCTGTTTGAACAATGCGCGGATCTTCACAGCCCCCCGGATAATCATATTGCTGAAAACTATCTTTTGCCGGGTAAAGAACAGGATCCCCGAAAGAAGTGAAATGTATCCCGTCCAGACTTGCCGAAATGCCGATGCGTGAAGTGCGTCCACCCAGTATCGCAGCCGGATTATCCTCACAACGTGACAGAACATAAATCGTATCATTCCGTACGATGGCTGCCGGGTTGAACACATCGGCTTTTTTCCAGTGCACGGTTTCATTTTTCAGGGAATCAAAAAAAACGGCCGTCGAATCATGACTCAAAACCGGCTCCGTCACCGGTTTATAAAATGAAGAGAGGGAATCAAATACATTTGGTTTTTCTTTACACGCTACAAAAAAAACAAGCAAAGCCAGATAAATCGTTTTTTTCATGTTGGCAGATTGGTGCTGAATAAATTGAGCTCATCCCGGTCATGCTAACCAATTACCTTTGTTCCAAATTGACCAGTCAGCATGGTAAGGATGGGTGAATATAATCTGCTTAAAGTTATCAAAGTAAAGGATATGGGGGTTTTCATGGATAATGGGGAAGAAGGTATACTTATGCCCAAACGCTTTGTACCCCCGGGAACCCGGATTGGCGATCAATTGAATGTTTTTTTATACCATGACGGAGAAGGAAGACCGATCGCAACCACACAAAAACCACTTGGCGTATTAGGTGATATCGTAAAGCTAAAGGCCGTCAGCGTCACACCGCAGGGTGCGTTTCTGGACTGGGGGCTGATGAAAGACCTTTTTATTCCGAAATCCGGTATGATCAGTTTTATGCGACCCATGGGTGAATACCTGGTCAAAATTGTAATGGATGAACAAACAGGCAGGGTAGCTGCCACCGAAAAACTGGAGCGGTTTCTGTCAAATGAAACACTCACGGTTACCGAAAAGGAAGAGGTTGATCTGCTGGTATACCGGAAAACAGAGATTGGTTATGAAATGATCATCAATAACCTTCACAAAGGAATGCTGCATGCAAACGAAATTTACCGGCCGATAGAAATCGGAGACAGGTTTCAGGGGTTCATAAAAAAAATATTGCCGGAAAATAAAATAGACGTGGCAGCCGGGAAACCGGGATATCAACGGGTGGAAAATGAATCTGAAAAGATTCTGAGATTATTAGCTGAAAACAATGGATACCTTCCATATCACGACAAATCCTCGCCTGAAGAAATTTATGAGTTCTTCCATATCAGCAAAAAAACTTTTAAAATGACGACTGGGAATTTGTATAAGCAGAAGAAAATTCTTTTTACAGAAACAGGGATTAAGCTGACTTCGTAGTGTGGTGAATGTGGGAAGAGTGAAAAATGTGGGAATTCAAAATGGAGAAAGGAAATGACAACGTACTAATGGGTTTTTCCATACTATCATTTCCTTTCTCATCTTCCACGTTACCACACTTTGCACCCTCACCACATTCACCACACTACTCAGGCCTGAGTAAGGTATTGCGTATAAACATACCCTTCCTTGCCACTATCCGTGCGTATCAGGCTCCATTGCTCATTTGCTTTGCTTACCACCGTAACAATTTCATTTTGTGCCGCTTTTCCGACAATTTCCTGATCTGTACCCGGGCCTTTTCTGATATTCAGATTGGAGGACTGTGTGGTCACTTTGGCTTTGGTTCCCGCAGCCGCAGAGGCATCAATATTTAATATCAGATCACCTGCACGGAAATCAGGATCTATTTTGTTATAGATATTCCAGAGATCATCCTTCACCTTTCCGTCGGTTGTGCTGCCATCAATATATAAAACATTATCCTGTTCTCTTACTTTCAAATCGCTGATGCCTGCACTGGTTGCTGCATCAATCAGCTCTTTGTATTTATCCTTGAGTGCCATGATTTTTTATTTATTGATGGTGAGATTATTATTTATTTTTTTTGGATGGAGGGCATTCAATGCCATCATCAGTTTGGGTAATCGGTCCCTGTTGATAGTTCCTGTGAGAGTAATAACTCCCTGATCAACCGAAGCTGTAACTCCCGGAAAATCTTTGGTGGCATCCGGTATCATTCTTTTTAATGAATCATCTGCAGAAATCACTACCGCTGTGTCAGGCATTTTTGTTGTAGTGTTGTCTGCAGGTGCAACAACCGCTGTATCTGTGGTTGTTGTTTGCGAAGGTTTTCCTTTACAGGAACCAAGGATCAGAACAAATAATCCCAGAGCGAGGACATAACCCGCCATGATATGTTTTTTCATAAATAAGTTGTTTCCTTATCAGTGTA
>Ga0206851_1166_pt2 | contig 13739 bp, 8 predicted proteins | sample Alteio_BWOrgCont_13_FD_152904 | JGI IMG/M metagenome (GOLD analysis project Ga0206851, IMG submission 152904) | Enriched cells from forest soil in Barre Woods Harvard Forest LTER site, Petersham, Massachusetts, United States -... | ecosystem: Environmental > Terrestrial > Soil > Temperate forest > O... | reverse complement strand
CATGTTGGGTTTATCCCACATTATTCATCAGGAATTGGCCTTCCCACTCAAATGGCTGACAGCATAAGTCCGGAACAAGAAAAGGAGAAACTTTTCTGAAGAATTGCAAAATCCTGTTTGAGATGGAACGGGAATGCCAATCATTCTTTTCCTTCATAAATACACGCGACAGCCTCTCTGCTACGCAAGATTCTGAAAACATTCGCAAAGGGGCTATATTTTCAGACAAACAACACCGGCAGTGACAACACATCGTGATGCAACTGATATACAACGTAATGCAACTGCCATACGAGGCGCCCAATTGAAAAACGACATACTGTCACTAGACATACTGGTTTGACCAACGTTTGGCGCTTTCTCAATCTGAGCGCCCTGGCTTTTGACACTGGCACTCCCTGTGCAGATCCACATCCTCCCTCTTCTGCCTGAGTTAACTGCCGCACCAGTTGTGTGCCGAAGATCAGCTCCTCCTCCTTACAGCCCCTTTACTGACGCCTGCCGTTACCGGCTTGGCGTATTACAAGAATGAGCCGGGGCCGAACCGAACGCTTTCTTCTGCTATCTTTGTTACCGTCACAAACAGAACGCTCATCCTGTGGATACCGATCACTCAGCTATTTCATCCCCCCAAACCCTCTTATTACCCTGTCTGTATTTTGCCCCCATTCAATACTATTCAAAACTGGCCAGCGGTCATGACTGTCTGATAGAGCTGCACGAGCATTTTCCAAAACAAACCTATCGGACCCGTACGGAGATCTGCGATTCGAACGGGAGGATGAAACTCATCATCCCCCTCAAAAAACATCCCGAGCGTACCCCAACCAAGGACATCCGCATCTCGTACGATGCTCCCTGGCAGGATCTGCATTGGAAAACCCTCGAATCGGCCTACCGCAGCTCTCCTTATTTTGAACATTACGAAGATGAATTTTCAGGATTTTATAAAGGCCCCCAATTTGAATTTTTAGCCGAATATAATCTCGCAATCCAGGAGGTGGTGCTTAGGCTCATCAAACTAAAACCGGTGATACATTTTACTGCCTCCTACGAAAAAACACCTCCTGCCACAACCGATATGCGTGGATTGATTTCACCTAAAACACCTTTTGTTACCGACACCCTTTTCCACATCAAACCATACCCTCAGGTATTCGAACCCAAATACGGGTTCCTGCCCAATTTAAGCATCGCCGATCTGCTCTTTAACGAAGGGCCACACGCGGTGGATTACCTTTGAGAAATATTTGGGATTGGGGATTGAGACTGAGATTTCGAGCCGTGCAGCATATCAGGCAACTATTTCTCACCTTGAATACCGACATCCTTCCGGGAGACTATGACAGACAACGTAAAACAGATTCTAACTCCTAAACTTAAAAAGATTCTACTGCGCACTTCCTTATGCGTGGCAATTTTGTTTTTTATCCCACTCTGTTTTTTCTGTCTCGTTTACTGGGGGGCCTTTGGCAAAATATATACCGGTAAGGAGCTGAAAAGCCTCCAAAACTACCTGGCTTCTGAAGTGTATTCGGCCGACAAACAGCTTATAGGCAGTTATTATTGGGAAAACCGCAGCAATATTTCGTCCAAACACCTGCCCTCCTACATTGTCAATGCCCTGATTGCCACCGAAGATGCACGTTTCTATGAACACAACGGTGTAGACACCCGCGGTCTGATGCGTGTATTCTTTAAAACACTCTTGCTCCGCGAAAAGAATTCGGGTGGAGGCAGCACCATCGCCCAGCAGCTGGCAAAAAACCTCCTCCACCGCGAAGACCATGGGATGCTAAGTATGCCTGTAAACAAAATCAAGGAAGCCATTCATGCAGTAAGATTTAATAAAGTTTATTTACAACAGGAAATCCTCGCCCTCTACCTCAATACCGTTTCGGTAGGCGAAGACACCTATGGTTTTGAAAATGCATCGGTCCGTTTTTTCAACCGCCGCGCCGATTCGCTCCGCATCGAAGAAGCGGCTGTGCTGGTGGGTATGCTTAAATCGCCTACGCGTTATAACCCCCGCACCCACCCCGAGCTGGCCCTGGGGAGGAGAAATGTAGTGATCGACAACATGCATCTGCATGGGTATCTGAGCCTGACGGTAGCCGATTCGCTCAAGAAACTGCCCCTCCTCCTGCATTATTTTCGCAAAGGACCGGCAGGCGTGGTGGCCCCGTATTTTGTGAGCCATATAGAACCCATCGTCACCGGTCTGCTCGATTCGCTCCGCAACCCCGAGGGCAAACCCTATAACCTCTATACCGACGGGTTGAAAATATACACCACCCTCGACTCCCGGCTACAGCTCTATGCGATGAAGGCGGTAAAGATGCATATGCAGATGCTGCAGGAGCAATTTGAGAAATACTGGGCCCATGCCGAACCCTGGGGAAGAGACAATACCCTCATCACCCGTGGCATAAAAAATTCTAAACGTTTTAAAAGCCTGCTGGCACAGGGTATGAACGAAGCCGAAATCCTCCGGGCTTTTAAAACCCCTCAGGAAACCGAGCTGTTCGACTGGAAAGGTGGGCATACCAGCTTTTGTTCGGCAATGGATTCGGTAAAGTATACCGAAAAAATCCTGCAAGCCGCTTTCATGGCAATGAACCCAAATACAGGCGAAGTGAAAGTCTACATAGGAGGCGACGATTATTATTATTCCGAATACGATCACATAAACGCAAGACGCCAGGTGGGCAGTACGTTTAAACCCATTGTCTATGCAACCGCCCTGGAGCAAGGCATGAGTCCCTGTGATTATGTAAAAAACGAACAAAAGGTGTATGAGCAGTTCGGGGGCTGGTCGCCTTCCAATGCCGATGGAAAGTACGGCGGGAAGTATTCGCTCAAAGGCGCCTTGGCGCACTCGGTGAATGTGGTCTCGGTAGAAGTCCTGCTCCGTGCAGGCATCAGCAATACAATACGGATGGCGCATAAAATGGGGATCACCGATGCAATACCGGCTGTGCCCTCCATCGCCCTGGGTGTGGCCGATCTGAGCTTACTGGAGATGGTAAGGGCCTATTGCGATTTTCCAAACGGAGGAGTGACAAAAGCCGAAGTGTGCATTACCCGCATCGAAGACAAAAACGGGAAAGTGATATACAGCGCCGGGCGTAACATCGGCTCACGCGCCTTCAGCCCCGAAACAGCCTATTTTATGGATCGTATGCTCCGGGGTGTGATCGATGAGGGCACCGCGCATGGATTACGCGATACGTATCACCTCGAGGGACAGATAGCCGGCAAAACAGGCACCACCCAAAATGAAGCCGATGGATGGTTCATCGGGTTCACCCCCGACCTCGTTGCCGGGGCCTGGGTTGGGGCCGAGAGCCCCGAAGTGCATTTCACCAATCTTACCCTGGGGCAGGGAGCACACATGGCCCTGCCAATCTGGGGCCTCTTTTTTCAACAATGCAAAAACGACAAACACTACAAACAACTGCTGACAGGCATATTCAAGCCGGGCGCTGGTTCAGAAGCTTTTCCCGATTGTCCGTCGTTTGTGGAAGATACCATTTTGGGGAAGATCCGAAATTGGTTTAAGAGAGGAAGAAGAAAGATGAAGGATGGAAAGACGAACAGGAAAACGAATGAGTAGAGGTTCAACTGTTCGAAGAAAATACATAAAAAAGGGTTACTCCGCTCAGATCAGATCCTTCCAGGAGATTTTCCACGAATTTGAATTCGTATTTAACACGATTAGAAGGAAGTGGTTCACCCAACTGATTCAGTTGGTTATTCCAATTTCAAAAACCTTGTGAGCTATCGTAATTGGGGGGCACATGGCAGAGGCTGAAATTTTGCGGTGAATACAGAACTCTTCGATTTTGAATATTCGTTCGCAACCATTTCGGCGCTTAGCGCTCCTACTCCAGAGTATCCATCAACGCTTAACATGTAGCTCCCAAAAGGGTATGTTTTAAGTGCGTGGCGATTACAGAAGAAACTCCTTAGGATTTCCTTAAAAAAGTAGAAACCTTTTTCTTTTCAGGGGTGTTTCGCTCATCTTCGAGAACCAACTGCTCCCTCAGCCATTTCAAAGCCTGTTCCTGATCGGAGAAAAGCTTGGTAGGCGCCTGGGGCTTGTGAAATTTGATCATAAAATTACCGAGGATACGATTCGGAAGGGAGGTGATAAGAATGGCCTGTGCAATTAAAAAATGATTGGCTTCCTCACTGCTGCCATATTCGAGCGCTTCTTTGGAAATGGAGATACTGGCCCGGGCATCCGTAAAAGCAGCATACCGCTTACCACCGGTGAGCGTCATGGCTGTCTTAAAATTATCAACCGAATTTTCGTAGGTAATGTCGGCATCCTCCAACAAACGAGTCACAAGGATTCCTTCGGACATATACGAAAGCTCGGCAACAGCGGTAAGGATAACACTCATTTCAGAGATTTTTTATTTGGAGTATGAGTAAGTCAAATTTAAGATAAAAAAAAGTAAAACCCAATGAATTGCTCAGATAAATCGTATCTGATATCGGGTTGACTTATCCTTCGATTCTATTAATTTCCTTTCTCCGTAAAGAAGCCATATAAAATCCGTCAGAACCTGATGACGGGAGAATACTTTGTTCGTTTATCAATTCAAATCCCCCTTTTTGTTCGGCAATAAAAGCACGTACCTGTTCCCCATTTTCGGAAGGCAGAAAACTACAGGTCGAATAAACCATCACCCCATCTGATTTTAGCATGGGTGAATAATTTCGCAGAATTTCAGCCTGGAGCACTTTTACTTCTTCAATCCGTTCCATACTGAGCTTCCATTTAGCATCGGGGTTACGCCTAAGCACACCCAGTCCAGAACAGGGCACATCCAGCAACAGCCTGTCGGCCGAAGCATCCAGCCGTTTGATGGCTTTTACAGAATCAACCAGCTTGGGCTCTATATTAAAAGCCCCGGCCCTTCTGGCGCGTTTCATCAGCTCATCCAGTTTCCATTGCGCAATATCGAGCGAAATGATCTTGCCTTTGTTCTGCATCAAGGCAGCCAGGTGAAGCGACTTCCCTCCTGCTCCTGCGCAGGCATCGATTACACGCATCCCGGGTCTGACATCCATGAATTTTCCGACGCGCTGTGAAGAGGTATCCTGTATCTCAAAAAAACCTTCCTTAAACTGAGGAATGCGAAACATGTTCTGACGGCGTTTCAGCACCAGGGCATCATCTACGCCTTCAACCGAAACAGTTTCCATATCCTGCAGATCGAGCAGACGCACTAAGGTCTCCTTGTTTGTTTTCAAGGTATTTACACGCAATGCAACATCGGCCGTATGGTTGAGCGATTGAAGCTCCCGTTCCCATTTGTCGCCCAGTTCGCGTTCGCCCAGTTTATCGAGCCAGTCGGGGATCGATTCGCGCAAGCGGCGGATCGGTTGCAGATTGGCATAGGCTTTCTGGATCTTTTCGGGCCGCAGGTGTTTGAATTCTTCCCATTGCGGTATTTCAATCTCGTTGAGAATACAGAATGCCCCAAAAACCGACCAATGATCTGTCTCCGATGCATCGCAAACTTCGCGTAACAAACGCCACCAACGTACAATTTCGTAGGTTGTTTCGGCAATAAAACGCCGGTCGCGTGCCCCCCAGCGCGGATTTGATTTGAGGGTCTTCTCGATTACCTTGTCGGCATATTTCTTTTCATCAAAGATTTCGGTCAGCGAACGGATAACGGCATGAACAATATTGGGGAATAGTTTCAATCTTGGTCCGGATTAGGCTGCAAGTTTACGAAATCTGTGGGAACCCGCCAATTACGCGGTTCAGAGCGCCCCAAAGAATTGCGTTAAAGCAGGTCTTTGTAGATTGAATTCGCTCGTATGTCTTCGAAAACAGACCGTACGTATACTATCAAGGTCGCACTGAATGCTGACAGAGTGAGACTGCATTTTCCTATCTTTGCCCTAAATTCAACAACCCCATGAAGAGTGTCCTGAACAGTACTGAAGAAGCGATAACAGCCATACGCGAAGGAAAAGTGATTATCGTGGTGGATGACGAAGACCGTGAGAATGAAGGCGATTTCATCACCGCAGCCCGAAATGTTACCCCCGAAGTCATCAATTTCATGGCTACTCATGGCCGGGGGCTGATCTGTGCGCCCATCATTGAAGACCGTGCCGAAGAGCTCGGTCTGGAGATGATGGTAAGCAACAATACTTCGGTACATACCACACCCTTCACTGTTTCTATTGATTTGCTCGGTCATGGCTGCAGCACCGGTATTTCTGCGAGCGACCGCTCAAAGACCATCAAAGCCCTGATCGACCCTAACATAAAGCCCGATGAATTCGGGAAACCTGGTCATATCTTTCCATTGAAGGCAAAAAAGGGTGGAGTCTTACGTCGTGCCGGTCATACCGAAGCCACGATCGACATGGCCCGGCTCGCAGGTTTTGAACCGGTGGGCGCGTTGGTAGAAATCATGAATGCAGATGGAACGATGGCCCGTTTGCCCGAACTGCTCGAGATTGCACGTAAGTTTGACCTGAAAATCATCTCCATTAAGGATCTCATCGAATACCGGCTTCAACAGGAAACCATCATCAACCGGGAGGTGACTGTTAAGATGCCCACCGCCTGGGGCGATTTCGATCTTGTTGCCTACCAACAAACCACCACCGGTCAGGAACACCTGGCGCTCGTAAAGGGAACCTGGCACAAAAATGAACCAATCCTCGTACGCGTACACTCTTCGTGTCTGACAGGTGATATTTTTGGGTCCTGCCGGTGCGACTGTGGAGCACAATTACACGCTTCCATGGAAATGATCGAGAAAGCCGGCAAAGGGGTGATTGTGTACATGAATCAGGAAGGCCGGGGTATAGGCCTGCTCAATAAACTCAAAGCCTACAAACTTCAGGAAGAAGGCATGGACACGGTAGAAGCAAATATCGAACTCGGCTTCAAAATGGATGAACGCGATTATGGCGTAGGCGCTCAAATACTGCGCGATCTGAATGTTTCTAAAATACGCCTTCTGAGCAACAACCCCAAGAAACGGGCCGGTCTGTTAGGTTATGGTCTCGAAATTGTGGAGACCGTTTCTATAGAAATTCAACCGAATAAACATAACCGGGAATATCTCGTTACCAAACGAGACAAGATGGGGCATTCGTTGAAGTTTAAAGATTAAAATTGGGATTTTGAATTTTGGATTTTAACAGGAAAAAGTTGAAATTATTCAAACCAAAATCAAAATAAATTATCAAATAAATCTAAAATCTTTCATTAAATCCAAAATCATAATTCCCAAATCCCAATTCTTTTTATTCTTCTTTCTTTTTCCCAAAAAACTGCAACACCTTTTCCCGGTATCTCTTCAGCAGCTCATCAAACGTATTGAAATCTTCTTTATAGGTAAGACCAACGCCCTGGGAGTAAGGGGCGTCGGCATTGAGTACGGTATTGTCGTTTGTTTTGTTATAGGCTTTAAGACGCAGTTTCCCGTTCTTGGTGAGCTTGTATTCAACGCTTAAGTCGCCAACAGTATTGCTGGTGCCGGGGTTCTTCGGGTTGGTGGCACCGCTGATTACCGTGCCGTCAACCACTAAACGGTCGTTCAGCACCTGGGTAGACATGGCCAGTTCCATCTCATCACGTGTGGCGGCATCGGTTGCCGGCCTGTACTTAACGCTGAGGTCAAAATCGTTGCTGATTTGCGAAAGCCAGTTGCTAAGCTGATTCGATAACAGCTCGCTTGTGGTTGCATTCACCGCAGTGGTGCCCGTATTCTGGGCATCAAAACCAAGCGGGGCCACAAAGTTGTTCATCACCAACAAGGCCAATACCTGACGGTTAACCTCCTGCTCGTTGTTGATATTTCGTTTGACCTCCTGCTGCGTTGTCTCATCCACAGTGGGTATCTCAATTTCAAAACTCAATGCTGGCTGCAACAGGTTTCCGCTGAGCGACATGATACAATTCACCGGATATCGCCGGCCCGAAGTATCCGTCTGGACCACCGGTTTGAGACTGGCGCGGAGCTGGTAATCGGCCTTGAGGTTAATGCTTGCGTCTTTAGGCTCTCCAGCCCAGCTGATGGTGCCGCCTTTTTCAATTTTGAATTTTTTATTGATAAGATTTCTCAGGGTAAAAAGGTATTCACCCGATTCGATCGAATAATCGCCCAGCATGGTGAATTTACCCAAGGTATTGATATTCATCTGCACATTGCCCTGTCCTTTTGCCTTTATCACATCACCGGTTTTTTGATCGAATATCAGCTGGATGTTTGCATCAGGGGTGACCTCCAGGTTAAAATTCAGGCTGATGCCGTTCATGTTTACGTTGTAGATGCTGTTTCGTTTGAATTTCAGCGAATCCTTTTTTACGAACCGGATAAAATTGGTCTGTGATACCTCCTGGGTGTTCTCGAGCGGAATATTGATGTTGGTGTAATGCGTACGGTTGGTGCGTTTATCGAAATTCTTTTCGGTCTTTACATTGGCCTCGATGTTGAGCTGATCTACGGTGCCGCTCACGGTAACAGGGCCAGAGGCAAAAGCGGTTCCGTAATAATCAGAATTATCGGCTTCGGTTGTATTCAGGCACATAAAACCCTTCGTATCAATCGGGAAATTCAAATAAAAATTCCTGAAATTATCATGTGTAAGCCGTCCATTTCTGACGACGGCCTCATTGCCATATTCATCGAGGATCACAAAATCTGACATCACAAAGGCATGTTCTTCGAGGGTGATGACCTGGTCTTTAAAATGGTAATTGGTATTGAGGTAGGTAAATGTTACTTTCTCGCCTGTTGCCGTGACACTGCCAATCAGGATGGGTTTATGCAGGGACCCCTTCAGCCCCAGATTGCCAGAGAAATGGCCCTCGAAATTTTTACAGTAATCCTGCACATAAGGCTTAAAGATACTGAGGTTCATACGGTCGATGTTAATCTCGAAGTCGAGGCTGTTGTTTTCACGCGAAGGATAATAGTTTCCGGAAAAAAGCAGATCGGTAAAAACGCCTCTCGAAAAGCTTCCATGCAGATAGATCCCTTCTTTTTTCTTATCCCAGATCGATTCAAGAACCCCGCTCCCAATGGTATCATTGTTCACACGAAGTGAACTGAAAGACGATGAGCTGGTGAAGATGACATTGTGGTAGAGATCAGAAACCGATGTGCGGCTGTCGATCAGGCCCTTCAGGCTCAGTCCATCAGAACGGAGCAGAGAGTTCAGACCGGCCAGATTGAATTTATTCACGGCAATTGAAAGATAATCGTTCTTATCTTTCGAGATGACCCCGTTTAGCAACAACACCTGGAGGTTGTTGGAAAGGCTGAAATCCTGAAACCCGATACGGGAGGAATCGATGCTCACAAGGTTCTGTCCGTTTTCTTTCCAAAGCGAATCTTCTACAAAAATCTTCGCCCGCTCGATTTTAATAACCGAAGAAACCGGAGAAAGGATCTTCATCCCAGCCTTGATGCTGCCCGAATAATTTTTACGGGAATCGTTTTTCCAGTCCATCAAAAAGGCGATGGAGTCATTTTGTTCCCGGGTAGAAAGGGTCAGACGGTCGAGCCCGATACTGTCGTTCAAAAAAAGCCTGGAGCTGGATGTGGTGATCGAAAGCTCATTGTTTGGTTGGCTTTGGGCATGCAGGTTCCAGTCTGCTATGCGTATGCCTTGTATACCAAGTTCTTTGGAAGCCGCATCCACCTTCAGTTTTTTCAGCTCGGTATTCACACTTCCGTTGATACTGGTATTGTGAGCCGCATTTAAACCGGGGAAGAAGCAAGTACTGATGATATCGGTATTTTTAAGCAGGATATTGTATGTAAAATCCTCATTTTGTTCGGCGTTTCTGACCCGTTTGAGCGGAGCATTGAAAAAAGCAGGAAGATAGGCGGCAAGCAACCTACGCGAATAATCCGCAAAATCGACAAGTGTGAACCGGCCCGATACCGAGGCATCTATATAATCAGAATTCAGTGAAATTATCTTACGGTCAGGGCCTTCATTGGCAAACATGACCAGTTCGGGAAGAGCGGCCACCGTTTTATCCTGTACATAGCGAAGATCGGTGAGCCTGACAATACCCAAAAAATTATCCAGGTTATCGCCCGCAAGGTTCACATCGGCCTTGACACTGAGCATGGCATTCTGTCCTCCATGAAAGAAATGCAATGCAGCAAGATTGGCATCCCGAATTTCGGCCGTGAAGTCAAAGAGGGGTTTCTTTCCTTTAAAATCAATAAGCCCCTTATACCGGAGACTGATATTATCATCCTCCATACTCATCCCGCCCCGAAGCTCATTTCTTGAAAAACCGCCGTCGAATTTAATGTTTTTATACGTGTATTTATTAAGCTCGAGGTATTGCACCAGGCCGTTCTTTAATTGGACCTCGGCATTGACATCGTTGACATCAGATCCGCTGAACTCGCCGCTCATTGAAACACGGTTAAAACCGGGGAGATCAAAAAATCGGCCTATGTTAAAATCACGCACCTGTAGTTTTCCGCTGTACGACAAACGCTTATCGGCATTGGTGCGCAATGAAATATCGGAGGAGACAGAGCCCAACCCTGTATCGAATTCGCCGAAGGCCACAAACTCACTGAAGAACCCTTCCCAGGTTCCATGAAAACGTATATTCCCCAGTTCAGCGAAATTCCTGGGCAGCTTTAAGAGTCCACCACTGCGGAAAGGGGGTACCGGCATCTGTTCGAGATCATCGGTGTTGGTACTCACGGCCTTTGCTTTGAGTATGATATAAGTCTGGTCGATATCAGGCAAGCCCTGGAAGGAAACGTCGCCCATAAAATTTGATGCTTTACCAAAACTCACCTCCAGGTCTTTTCCCTTCAGATTGATCACCTTGCCATCTACCTTTCCTTTTTTGAGCTCCAGGCGTTTATGAATCCCCCGCAGGTCAGGTGCAAAGTAGGCGATATCGGCCATCTCAACGACAGAAGGGTTGAATACCGCTTTCATCGTCACACTGTCATCAAATTCTTCAAAGCCATGTGGATCGTGATAGGTAAAAAGCAGATAGGTATTCACATTGCTGGAAGGAGTGAGTACCCGAAGATTTTTAAATTCAGCGCTATGCTGGCTGAGCTCTGCTACACCCGACATGCTTTTGAGGATAAACCCACACCGTTCACGACAGCTGAGATAGACCACTTCGGTATGCAACGTATCGCCATGAACATGGATGTCGGCCAGTCTGGCATTCACACCCATGGCATGTATATTCCGGTAGTTCATCCCCCAGCTGGTATCTGTATTCTGCTTAAAGTCGTATACAAATTCCATATTGGTAACATTGAGGGTATTCAGGTTGAATCTCCACTGAATCCCTTTTGGCTGTTTCGTGTCTGAATCAGGGCCAGACAAGGCATCTGTCAGGAAGCTGTAGGCCATGTCATGTTCGCCCTTATACTTCTTCAGTTTTATCTTGGCATTGACCAGGCTCAGGTCGTCAAGAACGATCCAGTGGTCGCGCAAACCGAGATATCCGATATCAACCTTTAATTTGGGGGCCCAGATGATTGTATCGTTGTGACGGTCGGCAATGAACACCTCTTCGAGCACGAGTGTTTTTAAAAACTCGAAATTCACACCGCCAACCGTTACCCTGGTATGTAGTTTTTGGGAAATATTATCAGCCAGTTTTTTTGAAAGCCAGGTCTGAACCGCAGGGGTGCGCAAAAGCAGGAAGGAGATGAACAGCAACAGGCTGGTCACCCCAAGGAAATAGAATACTATTTTGCCTAGTTTTTTGATACTTTTGCGCATGAAGGTTATACACTTGAATTAAGCCTGTTCTTTGTTTTTTTCATCCAAAGAGGGCTCACAGTACATTCACCGGTCTGACTTTCAAAATTACGCAAAACAATGAGCCATAAACCGGTTTTCATCCTGGGTATCGAATCTTCCTGCGACGACACATCGGCTGCCGTGAGCCGGGATTCTGTCATACTTTCGAATGTTACTGCCGGTCAGGAAATCCACCGGCTCTATGGAGGGGTTGTTCCCGAACTTGCCTCCCGTGCCCATCAACAAAATATCGTGCCAGTTGTGGATGCGGCGCTTCATAAAGCAGGAATAGGCATCGCCGAACTCGATGGAATTGCATTCACCCGTGGCCCCGGTTTGATGGGCTCCCTGCTTGTAGGTATTTCGTTTGCCAAAGCCGTGGCCCTGGCCCGCAACATCCCGCTGATGGAGGTAAACCATATGCAGGCCCATATACTTGCTCATTTTATCGAAGAGGAAGGACGAGAAAACCCCTCATTCCCAATGCTCTGTCTTACCGTTTCGGGGGGCCATACCCAACTGGTTGTGCTACGGAGCATGTTTGACCTGGAAGTGATCGGCGAAACCACTGACGATGCCGCAGGAGAGGCATTCGACAAGGCCGCCAAAATTCTGGGTCTGCCCTATCCCGGCGGACCACTCATTGACAAACATGCCCAAACCGGCAATCCGGGGGCATTCCCCTTTCCGCACCCCAAGGTAGCTGGACTCGATTTCAGTTTTAGCGGCTTTAAAACGTCCATCCTTTATTTCATCCAAAACCAGGAAAAGAAAGATCCGGGCTTTGTGCATGATCACCTTGCCGATCTCTGTGCCTCGATCCAGGCAAACATCGTTTCGATCCTGCTCGACAAACTGGAGGCGGCATCTATCCAGACAGGCATCAGGACGATTGCCATTGCCGGAGGCGTTTCGGCCAATTCTGGGCTGAGAAAGAGCCTGGCCCAGAGAGCGGCAGTACTGGGTTGGAAGGTATTTATCCCTAAATTTGAATACTGTACAGACAACGCAGCCATGATTGCCGTCACAGGATATCATAAATTCCTAAAAGGAGAGTTTGCCCCTCAAAGCATTTCACCGGCTGCGCGTTACCAGATAGCTCCCCGATCTTGAAATCACTCCGGCTCCTTACTCTTTTTCTGATACTCAGTCTGAGCCCGTATGCACAGGAGCTGATGGAATATAATCATGCTGCCCCAGACATACCGAAATGGCCGGGCATCCTCAAAATTAGCCTGGGAGAGATCCTCTTGGGCCCTATTCCACCCTATGGATCGGCCTACGGGTTGATTTATGAATCAAAAATAGCCGAAAAACAATCGATCCAGGCTGGGGTTGCCATCCTTGGCAGAGGACCGGTAACCTGGGTCTGGATCCAGACCGGGGCCTTTCCTTCCACCTATGTCGTGAAAGGCATGGAGCTTCAGTTTGAATATAAATTTTATGTTTCCCGCAGAAAAAGCCCGGTGCCCAGAGGATGGTATGTAGCACCTTTGTTTCATTTTACGACAGCTCAGGAGGGAAATCTATATTCTGCCCAGATAAAAGGCAGCGACATCGCGATGCAGCTGTTTGATGTCAACCTCATCTGGGGAGCCCAGATGATGCGAAAAAACGGCAGAGGCTTGGTAATCGACTTTTTTGCCGGCGCCGGCTACAAGAGCTTTGCGGCCATCAGAAATCTTGCCCCAGGGTATGCAGAGCCGTATCCTGGCTTCGGCAAGCTCTATACCGAGCCACTCAACCTGTTGATCGGAATCAATATCGGGTGGGCAAGATGTCAAAAGGATCAGAATTAAATTTGGGATTGGGATTTTAATACCGATAAATTAAAAAAAATTGAACCAAAAACCCAAAGAAATTAACAAATAAATTCAAACTATTTCACCTTGTAAAAATAGGAAAGGATTTGGGATTTAAAAGGATTTGGGATTTTGGAA
>Ga0206851_1212_pt1 | contig 13795 bp, 15 predicted proteins | sample Alteio_BWOrgCont_13_FD_152904 | JGI IMG/M metagenome (GOLD analysis project Ga0206851, IMG submission 152904) | Enriched cells from forest soil in Barre Woods Harvard Forest LTER site, Petersham, Massachusetts, United States -... | ecosystem: Environmental > Terrestrial > Soil > Temperate forest >... | reverse complement strand
AGTTGAATCGCAGGTAGATGATTTGCTGGCCGAAATAAGGGAAGCAATAAAAAAAGGCGGCCGGGCACTGGTAACTACTTTAACCAAAAAAATGGCGGAAAATCTGACAGAATATATCGCCGGAACTGGAATCAAAGTCGCCTATATGCATTCAGATATCGAGACATTAGAGCGCATCGAAATCATTCAAAATCTGCGCCGTGGGGTGATCGACGTTTTGGTTGGAATTAATCTTCTGCGCGAAGGTTTGGATATCCCAGAATGTATGCTGGTAGCCATTTTAGATGCGGACAAAGAAGGCTTCCTGCGCTCGGAAACTTCGCTGATACAAACCATCGGGCGCGCTGCTAGGAACGTCGAATCCCGGGTAGTTTTATATGCCGATGTGATGACGAAATCCATCACCCGTGCTCTGGCAGAAACTGATCGCCGCCGGAGCATACAGCAGGACTATAACAAGAAACATGGCATCACCCCGGAAACAATTAAAAAATCTATCTCCTCAGTACTAGATAGCGTTTATGAAGCCGATCATATGACAGTAGCGATTGATGATGATTTTTCGCATCTGGAAGGTAAGGAACTTAAGAAATACATTGCAGAATTAGAAAAAAAGATGCTTGCCGCTGCTGCTAACTTAGAATTCGAAAAAGCTGCAGAATATCGGGATAAATTGCATAAAATTAAAGAAAAAAGCCTGGAATTTTCTGGGGAGTAAATATTTAAGAAATAGTTAATTTGTTAACCATTTGTTAACTATTTACTGTTATATTGATAGTTAACCACCCGCCATGGGACTGTCCCAACAAATCCTTTAAAGGTGAGGGAAAAGGCGGCATGAAAAGGTTAGTTCCCGGCCGGGTGTGGTGAAGAACTGTGAAGTGAAGCCCACCCGGCAACCCATTAAATCAATAAATCCTTGCTCCAAAGCTCTGCATGGTTTATTAATGGCCATGTTCCCTGAGGCCCTGACGTTTGATGACGTTCTCTTAAAACCCCGTGAATCGGCGGTTTTGCCCCTTGATGCCGATACTGGAACCTTCCTCACCAATAAAATAAAGCTTGGGATTCCACTAGTTTCCGCCGCGATGGATACAGTAACGGAAAGCCAACTGGCTATCGCTATGGCACAAAATGGCGGCATCGGCTGCATCCACAAGAATATGACGATAGCGGCACAGGCAGCAGAAATTCGGCTGGTGAAAAAATTCGAATCCGGCATGGTGGTTGATCCTCTGACCATCGCCCCGGATGCAACACTCTCCCAAGCACTCGGCTTGATGAAGAAAGAACGTATTTCCGGCATCCCGGTGGTGGAGAAAAATGGAAAATTGGCTGGAATCCTCACTAACCGTGACGTCCGCTTCGCCGCTAACCCACGCCAACCGGTTTCCGAATTGATGACGAAAAAGAACCTGGTAACAGTAAAAAAAGGCGCCGGCCGCGATCAAGCCAAAAAGCTGCTGCATAAATACCGCATTGAGAAATTGCTGGTAGTGGATGATAATTTCCGTTGCATCGGGCTTATCACCGTAAAGGACATAGAAAAATCATTGGCATATCCGAATGCCACGAAAGATGCGAAGGAGCGGTTGCGCGTAATGGGCGCGGTCGGGACCGGAACGGAAGGCCGCAAACGCGCTGAAGCTTTAGTAGAAGCGGAAGCCGACGCAATTGTTGTCGATACCGCGCATGGCCACAGTAAAAGCGTTTTGGAAACAGTACGCTGGATAAAAAAGAATCACGACGTCCAGCTAATCGCTGGAAATATTGCAACAGCTGAGGGTGCGAAAGCCTTAATTGACGCAGGCGCAGATGCAGTGAAGGTTGGCATCGGCCCGGGTTCAATATGCACGACACGCATAGTAGCAGGCGTTGGCGTACCACAACTTTCGGCGATAATGGAAGTTGTTGAGGCTTGCAAAAAAGCCAAGGTGAAAATAGTAGCCGATGGCGGCATAAAATATTCTGGCGACCTGGCAAAAGCCATTGCGGCAGGCGCTGATGCGGCAATGCTCGGTGGGCTTTTCGCCGGAACACTGGAATCACCGGGCGAAGTTATATTATTCCAGGGAAGGTCATATAAAACCTATCGTGGCATGGGCTCAATCGGCGCGATGGCGCGCGGGTCGGCCGACAGATATTTCCAGCAGGAGATTTCCGATCAATTGAAGCTTGTCCCTGAAGGCGTAGAAGGCCGGGTACCCTTCAAAGGCCCAGTCTCCGGAGTGGTACATCAATTAATCGGCGGCTTAAAAGCCGCGATGGGATATACCGGAAATGCAACCATAGCAGCGATGCAAAAAAACTGTGAATTCGTGCGGATAACCAATGCTGGATTAAAGGAAAGCCACGTGCATGACGTGACGATAACCCACGAAACGCCGAACTATCACATGCAAGGGTGATGAGCGGCAATAGCTGTGGTTTCCATGATAGGGAATAAAAAAATCGTTGTGGTGATGCCAGCTTATAACGCGGAAAAAACGCTTGCAAACACCATAAGTGAAATTGATAGGACAATTGTTGATGAAATCATTCTTGTAGATGATTTTAGCCAAGATGGAACGTTCAAATTGGCTCTAGATATAGGTCTAAACCCTATCCGCCACGAAAAAAACCTGGGATATGGCGGCAATCAAAAGACTTGCTACGCAAAAGCGCTGGATGCCGGAGCGGATATTATCGTCATGCTCCACCCCGATTATCAATACACGCCGAAACTGATCCCCGTTGCAGCCTATCTTTTAAGCAGTGGAATTTACGATGTGGCTCTGGGCTCGCGCATCTTAGGCGGCGGCGCCCTGAAAGGCGGTATGCCGATGTATAAATATATAGCCAACCGCTTCCTAACGTTGGTACAAAACTGGTATACTGGTATGAAACTTTCCGAATATCATACCGGATACCGTGCATTCACACGCGAGGTACTTAAAACTTTACCTCTGGAGAAAAATGGCAATGGTTTTATTTTTGATAACCAGATGCTGCTCCAAACACATATGGCAGGGTTTAAAGTCGGTGAATTCAGCTGTCCTACGCATTATTTCCCTGAATCATCATCCATCGGTTTTAAAAGAAGCTTGATTTACGGCATTGGTTGCCTGTGGATCGGCTTTCTTTTTTTACTGGCAAGAATAGGCATTTATGAGTCACATATTTTCCGTGGCATCCGAAAATCGTAAGACATTCTTATTATTGTTTCTTCTGACCGCAATAGGCGCGTTCATCCGCATATACGGGCTGGGAGAATGGTATTATTACAGCGATGAGATGTGGCACGTTTATGTCGCTAGGCAGCCGGGTTTGCGGTATGTGTTTGACACCAACTTGATGGTAGACGGACATGCACCGCTGCCATATTTCATATGGCATTATCTGTTGTTACTGTGGGACAATCCGTGGATGGCCCGGCTGCCGTCGCTTATCTCGGGGATTTTCCTGATTCCGCTTGGATACATGGCAGGAGAACGCTTGTTCAAAGACCGTAACTTTGGGCTTTTTGCAGCATTCTTCTTCGCTTTCTCCAGCATTTTCGTGCTGCAATCCCAGGTGGTACGGGGTTACACCTTGATGATGATGTTCGCGGTACTGGCGATATGGAGCATCGCCTGTTACCGCGACTGCCCGCGCGCAAGATATCTGATCGGTTATTTTTTTTCCATATTTGGAGCCGTATTGAGCGAATTTGCCATCGCTCCCTTAGCCCCACTTCTGGCATTGGCTCTGCTTTATGTGATCCTTAAGCATCATGGCAACCGCGCCGACCGGATTGTCATATTCACCCTGATGCACCTACTGCTTCTGGCTTTCATGCTCTGGTTCTGCCACCAGTTGGAGACCGTAGGACATTTCCGTAACACAGCGTTGCTGGGTCCTGGCAATCATCTGCTATCTCTTAATACAATTATATCAATTTTCTCTAATCTGATTGCATCCTTAATATATGCAAACATGGTGCTCCCCCTATCACTATACACCAATCTCATACCAGCTATCACGATGACAGTATGGATATTGCTTATATGGATGGGATTTGTGGAATGTATACGCCTTAGGGCTTGGATTTATCCTGGCATTGCACTCATATTCGCCGCTACGACGCTGTTATTATATGTGCTTAACCTGCTTCCCCTTGATATGCCGCGGCGGAACATAGGTTACACCTTGGTGCTGATGCCGATAGTCTTCGTCAGTTTGCACACCTTAGTTTCTCACCCCTTGTTAGCTCGGCTACGCCTGAACCAAACAAAAATCATTATTATAGCATTAACCTTATGTACACTGCCTTATATCATCACTGGCGATCGATACCGAAAGTTTTTTGATGAAGAATTTCAGGTGTCACTGAAAGATCGCAGCGCATTGCTTGCCCATCTCAAACAATATGCGAAGCCAGGCGACATCATCGTAACGGATTGGCTCAGCGATTTATATTTCCAGGAAATCAATCCACAAACTCCGGTATCAATCTCCAGCGGAACAGCACGATATGATGGCTATAGATTACCCATTTATTATGCCCAAATGGATTACCGTACTGATCCATTTGCCCTAACGCCTTACGATGTATCGGAGATGCTGAAAGCAATAAACTCGGCGGGCGGGCTAGCCAAGGTAAAATTGGTCTGGTTTGTCACCATTGATGACACATATATAAGGAACCATACGGTTTCCTCCCGCCACTTGCTACTCCTGCATAAAATATTCGCGACAAATTATGAAAACAGAAAATTTAAAGATCGGCTTTCGGTATATGCAATCCAGCAACAACATGTGGCAGATGCTGTCCGCACCGCCCTACCGCAGCAGGCATTTACAACTGTAATACCGCCTCCATGCATCGAGAAAAAGAATCGGGATTGCCTTTCCATAATCGCCATACCGGTGCCGATTGAGACGATTAGCAAGCTGTTTCTTTCTGGAATACGCTATGAAGACCTTCGAGAAATCTATTATGAGACTAAAGGAATTCCGAAATTCTGAACAGAGCTTTTATTGCCCGGTTAATTCGTACAATGCTACTGCCGCTGCATTTGATACGTTCAGGCTTTCCATCTTATCTGAAATCGGGAGTTTCACTAATAAATCGCAGTTTTCCGAGGTCAGGCGGCGCAGTCCTATACCTTCCGCCCCCAGTGCCAGTGCAGTTTTTTCATAACGTGGCGCTTGACCAAGTGGCATTTCCGCCTTGCCATCCAGCCCTAAAATCCAAAACCCATCTTCTTTAAGATATTTCATCGCCGCTACAAGATTCGTAACTTTCACAATCGGCACAATCTCCAACGCACCGGAGGCCGCCTTGGCCAGTGCCGTTGTCTCCGGCGGGGAATTATCTTTTGGCATTATCACTGCATCAACCGCGAAAGCAGCAGCAGAGCGTAATATCGCCCCGACATTTTGCGGATCGGTTATTTGATCTAATATTAGCACCAGTTTTGCATCCGGGATTTCATGAATGGCCAAGTCCGGCAGCGGTTCGGTTAGCAAGGCAAAACCTTGATGAGTTGCACCAGGCGGCAGCATTTCCGCTAGTTTCCGGTTATCAGTAATTTCAATTGGGAATCCTGAGAGCTCTTTCGCGGCAGAAATTGCGAGAATTTTCAAGATTTTCCGCCGTGGATTGCCGATAGCAGCCAGCACGGCATGTCTGCCATATATCCATATTCCGCTACTTTTGTTTTTATGAATTTTGTTTTTGCGCGGAGCCATGATTGACATAGTGCCGCCGATAAACTACTAAGGCAAACTCTTTATTCTAAAGCAGAGGAGTGGCCGAGCGGTCAATGGCAGCAGACTGTAAATCTGCCCCCTTTATGGGTTCGAAGGTTCAAATCCTTCCTCCTCCACCACCCACACTAATCGCCACTGTTCGCAGTTATTCATTTATCCCTAAATTTCTCCTTGATTTCCAATAGATAGAGCGTATTATCTTTTTACAGTTATTCACTGGTGGTTGCCCTAAACCAGCTTTTATTTGTAGGTAAATTTGTAGGTATAACTATGGCAAAGGAAATTGAGAGGCTATCGGCTTTAGCTGTTACCAGAGCAAAGAAGAAGGGCTTATATCCCGATGGTGACAAGCTGTACCTACAGGTGAGCGATAATGGAGCGAAGTCCTGGGTACTCCGTTATATGATAAACGGTAAACAGCGCACTATGGGTTTAGGGGGGCTTAATAGCCTTTCATTGGCCGAGGCTAGAGTAGAGGCCGGTAAATGGCGGAAGCTGATTACTGCCGGTATTGACCCTATTGAAGCCAGAAAATCGGATGATGCTAAGGCAAGGTTTATAGCTGCCAGGAGTAAAACTTTCAAACAATGCGCCGAGGATTATATTGAATCTCATAAGGACGGATGGCGTAATGCCAAGCATCTATACCAATGGAATCAATCTCTCTCGACCTTCGTATATCCGACAATCGGAGATTTGTCAGTACAGGATATTGATGTTGCCCTGGTGACAGATGTTTTAAAACCGATATGGAAAACCAAGACCGAAACAGCTAGCCGGACACGGGGAAGAATTGAAAGAATTTTGGACTGGGCTACGACAAAGGAATTGCGCCAGGGAGAAAATCCAGCGCGGTGGCGCGGCAAGCTAGAGAATTTACTGCCAAAACCTTCTAAGGTGCAAAAGGTAGAACACCACCCGGCACTACCTTATGCCGATATAAGTGATTTTATGGCAATACTATCCGGGCAAAGTGGAATATCGGCAAGAGCAATGGAATTGGTTATTTTAACCGCAACTCGTACCGGTGAAGTCATAGGGGCGAAGTGGCAGGAGTTTGATTTGGAAAATAAGATATGGACTATTCCCGCCGATAGAATCAAGGGCGGGAGGGAACACAGAATACCATTATCGAATATGGCGCTGGCGGTTTTGAAACCGCTGCATGAAAATAAAATCAGCGATTTTGTATTTCCTGGCATGAGAAAAGATAAGCCGTTATCCAATACAGCTATGCTGGAACTACGCAAGAAACAGCTAAAAAGAAAAGATATTACTGTTCATGGTTTTCGCTCTAGTTTCCGCGACTGGTGTGCGGAGCAAACCAATTATCCCCGTGAAGTTGCGGAAGCGGCGCTCTCTCATGCCGTAGGCGATAAGGTAGAGGCGGCATATCGGCGGAGTGATTTATTTGATAAGCGCCGAAACCTTATGGATGAATGGGCGAAATATTGCTACCAGCCGAAGGCTAAGAGCAAGGAAAAGGTTGTAAATATCCGAAGCAAAAAGAAGGCTTCGTGATATAACGGAAGTTACGCGGATAGGCTGGCCAGCCGAAAAGTGGAATCCTACCACCTGCCGCGTGACAGCATAGGAAAGCACTAAGGAGGTGCTATGGCAAATCAATATACGTCCAAACATCAAGCGCAGGCGAAAGCAATCACTGAAGCGAAAAACACAATTGCAGGCAGCGGCGATGCTACAGGCTTTCAGTTTCCATTCCGGGTATTGACTGATGATAAGGGCTGGTCTGTTCTCGCTACTAATGCTGGTATTGCTGATACAGCCCAAGCCCGCCGGGAGTTGGAGTCAATTATCAAAAAATATAGAGAAAAAACACACAGTTTATCGAATAAAAAGCAGGGCGAGATGAAGAGTCTGGTTAAGGAAGTTGATGAAATCATAGCCAGAATTAAGGAAATTACGAATGATCCTGACTCAGAGAGAGCCCTACATATTGCAGGTTTGATGAGAGGCGAGAATAAATCTTTTACCATAGCAAATTGGAATATGTGCGCTGCTCTGGAGGCAAGGTTGAAAGAGTTAAGGCAACTAAGAGAATGGCTAGATGAGGCAGCAAAACAGTTTGTTAAAGGCAAGCCAGGGCCGGATGATACTCTCTCCCGACTAGTATCTTCTTTATATCAATGGAGCTTAGATTTTGGCGGCATAAAATGGAAACGCTCCTCTACGATAAAGCGTGGCAGTAATACGGAGAAGTATATTAACTTTGTAGTCCAAGTAGCTGCATTTGCTAATTTGAATTACACACAAGCAGCGGTTAATGAGGCAATAAAAAAGGAAAATGTTAAGCGTGAAGGAACTATAAAAGTTCAATAAATCTCAGCTCGTGGGTTAATTCTTAAAAAATCCGCTTGATAATTAACCCCATGTCTTTCGTGGATTTCCGGCTGTAATCTATTCCATTATCAACGCAAGTTCGCCAGCGATTCATGGCGGATAATGAAAATGGAGGAGATAATGAGCAATACAGAAAATAAGCAATCCGCGAAGGTGGAAATAACGGAAGAGTCATCAGCAGCACCCAGAGCCGTTGACTCGGAAGTTGAGCCAATCAGCGTCACGATCCCCGGCGCAAAAAAAGCAACAGGGCTGGGAACCACTACACTTTATTCACTGATAAATGATGGAAAACTTGAGAGTTTCTGTATTGGGCGACGGCGCTTGATTACATGGGCCTCGCTGAAACGTCTAGCAAATCATGGGGGTCAGGATGCACGATAAAAGCAAAGCCGCCCCTGGCAGGACGGCTCTACAAAACAATTTGCACCAGCGATTCTATCAAATTTCCCTGAAAAGGCAAGGGAGAACACTAATTATCCCGGTAACTGTGCTGCGTAAAAATTTCGCGCGTGGGAGTGAAGTATGATGTCGAGCGCAGAAACCATAAGCCGGGCGCTGGGCGGCAAGCGAAGCGGTAAAAATTGGCTATGCCGCTGCCCGGCACATAATGACAGAAACCCAAGTTTATCAGTCACCGATGGCAGCAACGGCAAGTTACTGGTAAAATGCTGGTCGGGCTGCGATGGGCGCGATGTGCTGACGGCGCTGCGGGCACGGGGATTGCTTGGCGATAACATTGGGGCAGAACAGGCACAGAAATTCAGCAATCACCACAAAACACATGATATAGCTGGAGACAATAGCGCACTTGAATGGTCGGCTCGTGCGGAAAATATCTGGCGGGCAACAATACCGATCATTGGAACACCAGCGGAAACTTATTTAAGAGGCCGAGGCTGCATAATTCCAGATTGTACTGATCTTCGCTTCCTGCCAGCGAGGAAATCATGAAATATCCAGCAATGGTAGCGCGTGTCACAGACGCACAGACAGGACAGCCTCTTACACTGCACTTTACTCTATTGCTTCCCGATGGCAGCGGCAAAGCACCAGTTGAACGTCCGAAGGTGCTGCTAAAAGGCCACCGCAAGGCTGACGGCGTAATTCGTTTAACCGATGATGCTGATGTAACAACCGGCCTCGGCATAACCGAGGGGATCGAGAATGCGCTTGTTTGTATGGCGATGGGGTGGCAGCCGGTTTGGGCGGCGGTCGATGCTGGAAACATAGCTGCGTTTCCTATTTTGCCAGGAATTGAGGCGCTAACAATTTTTGCCGATAACGATTCGGCAGGAATCAAGACCGCCAAGCAATGTGCGGCTAGGTGGAAAGTTGCCGGACGAGAGGTGCGAATAGTAGCGCCGATAAGAGCCGGGGAAGATTGGGCTGATGTTGCAAGGGAGGATATATGATTGAAGAAAATAAAAGCGCTCTCGCTATCGCTGATGCTGCATGGAACGAACAGCAAATAAATCAGGAAAGGAAAGTCTCTCCTTTCCCGATTCTTACTTTTCAGGAATTACAGGAAAAGGAAATTCCTGAGCGCACCAAGTTATTGCCTTGGCTTTCCGAAGGAGGGTTAGCAATGATCTACGCCCCTGCCGGATGTGGTAAAACACACTTCGCTCAATCCTTGACAATCGCGCTGCGTGATGGTGGCACTTTTCTTAAATGGCCGGTAACTAGGGCCGTGCCTGTGCTGTACGTTGACGGCGAAATGGCTCAGGAAGATTTCCGCAAACGCTGGCTGAAATGGATAAAAAATCCTGTCGGTAAAAATGAACTCTTCACTCTTTCGCATGAAGATTTTTTTGAGCGCGAAGAAAAAGATTTGAACCTGGGGGAAGAAGAGCAGCGGGAAAAACTGAAAGCTACAATCGAGCAACATCCTGAAATCCGGGTAGTGATCATGGATAATTTAAGCTGCCTATTTCCCACTTTGCGGGAGGATAAGCGGGATGATTGGGTGTGGGAAGTTTTGCCATTGCTGATATGGCTCCGGCGGCGCAGCGTTGCCGTCATATTGCTGCACCATACCGGCAAGGGCGGCGACCAGCGTGGAACAGTAGCCCGCCTGGATGCCCTTAACACCTCTATCAAGCTGAAACCCCTGGAAGCGGAAGATGGTAAAAAATCTGCCTTTGAAATGCACTTTACCAAAGCCAGGGATTGCTATGGTGAAGATAAAAACCCGCTGTCATGTCATCTAAATGAAGATTCGGAAGGCTTTTTTATATGGGTATGGCAAGCCCTGGAGGAAAGCGCGGAAGATAGGTTGATAAACCTGGTTGAAGATAGCGGCGGTGAAATGTCCGTAAAAGAAGCGGCGGAAGCTATGGATGTCACGCCAAGCCGAATATCGCACCTTAAAGCTGCTCTTATTAAAAGCGGAAAGCTAGTAAAACATAAGATGCTGAAACTGGCAAAAGTTGACAGCAAAGTTGATAGTTGAAAAGTTTATGGCAGGGGTAAACAATGACCAGGAGTTTATAGAGGGTGTAAATTTTCAAGTTGGCTGTAACAGCCAGTCTTATGATAAGGTTGACAGAAATTCCGGGTATAAAGTTTATACTGCCGAAAACTATCAACTTTTTCCTTCCGGTGCCAAAGTTGATAGCGAGTTTATAGCAAAGTTGACGGACTGTCCTAATTGCCAGTCACGGGTAAATTCCGCCTGGATTAATATGCCAGGATTGTCATTATCCAGGATAGAAGCGGAGTTTGCCGCTTATGAGGAAATTAAATGAAGTAGAAAGTTATTACTTTAGTTTGACCAAAAAGCCTCATTTTTTATAAATCTTAATAAACTCTTAATAAATGTACGCTATAATGACTGGAATTATATTATAATGGCACTATAAGTAAAAAACGTTTAGCTGTTGCCAGAAAGGCAGCAAAAGCGAGATGAAAATAAAGTTCACACCATATGCAACTCTAGTCGGTTTTAATTCACGCAAGGCAGCGCAGCTATGCGCTTGGTTTGCGTCCAAATCATCTAGTGGTATTGCAAAACTGAAACTAATTAAACTCGTATATCTTGCTGAAAGAGAGAATCTCGCTTTATACGGACAACCGATGCTGTTTGATGAAATGTTTTCACTGGAGCATGGCCCAGTTTGTTCGAATACATTGAATGGAATTAATGAATGCAACGACTTGCCTATTTGGAAACAATTCATTTCCCTCACAGACCGTACAGTGAAGGCAGTAAAGCCTTTTGACCCTGACATCTATGATGATATGAGTCCGGCTGACCTTGAGGTATTGGAAACTACATGGAGTAGTTTCGGCCATATGACCTCAAGTCAAATTCGTAATTATACTCATAAATTTTGTCCTGAATATACTGAAGTAACATCAGGGCGTATAGAAATAGATTATAAAGATATTTTTCGTGCGCTAGGCGATGCTGAGATAGAGGCAGAGGCGCAATCTGAGTCTATCAAAGCCTATCGCCGCGCAGAGGCTGTTCTTAGAGCCTAATGTCTGCGGTCGCACCTGTAAAACGCACCACGTTATATATCCCGGATACAGGGCCATCACACAATCCAAGCGTACCACATTTACATATCGTCCTAACTAATCCTTGTTCAAAAGGTTACCAACTACTTGTTTCAATATCTTCATGTCGTACCAGATATGATAAAACATGTGTCCTTTCAAAAAAAGACCATCCATCTTTTATAAGGCACGATAGTTTTGTAAATTATGCATTAGCAAAGCCCCATGAAACAAAGGCATTAATTACGCGAATGAATGCCGGGGATATTATTTCTAAGGGTATGTTTGATGAGCGACTCTTCGGGTTTGTTCTGAAGGGATTATTGGAATCGCCACATACTACAACTGCAACCAGGCGTTACTATGAACAAAATAAGGCTAACTGAATATAATGTTTGCTAGTAGTAATTTATCGGATCAAGCACTGCCTATAATGTTATGATATTGGACGCTGGCGAATGCTGGCGCAATACGCCGAAAAACCCCATTATTTTCCATTTCTAGCCACCTCGTAAAATGTTAGAATGGTGCTGCCAGAAAGGGAATGGATACAATTATGAACTTAACGCCGAAGCAAGAATCTTTTACTCAGAGGTATGTAGAGCTTGGCAATGCTTCAGAGGCTTATCGTCAATCCTATGACGCTGAGAATATGTCTGCTAATTCGATAAAGGTGGAGGCTTCCCGGTTATTAGATCACCCTAACGTAGCCCTAACTATAGATGGTCTAAGACAGAAGCATCAGAAACGCCATGAGGTTACGATTGATAGCCTGACAGATGAGCTAGAGGAGGTACGGCAGCTTGCTATGGCAAATAAACAATACGCGCCAGCCATCACAGCGATAACGGGCCAGGCCAAGCTACATGGGCTTATCGGCGGCAGGCCGGTAGTCAATAATCTGATAGTAAATCCGGTTGATAATCGGCTAGAGGTAGCTAGACGCATGGCTTTCCTCATAGAGCTTGGCAATAAAGCAGAGCAGCCGGATGACGAATGATAATTTATTTCTTTAACCGTTTTCTATAAACCGACCACCCCGCCTATTAGGGGGAAAACCTGCTGATTGAGGTTGTTAGAACAAAAAATATTTTTTAGGAAATTAGGTTTTTAGGAAATCCCCAAGCTACGAGGATAATTGCTTGCCAGCTTTTTCCGCCGCTGCTAAGTACATAAATAGGATAGCAGTAACCGCTTACTGCGAATTGGATATACTCACGCCAACCATGAATCGATAAACTTCAAAATATATCCTATTGTTAAGATGTAAAAGTTATTGCTGCCCGCCCTAACAACCATGCCTGCTAAATGAGCATGTCCAATACCATTTACAAGCTGGATTACAAAAGCAGCTCCGCCACTCATACCATCTGGATCGAAATTAAGTGGGCTTAAAGAGAGTAATTTTAAAACGGTGGGATCCGTCTTTAGTTGATCCTCATAAGGTGCTAATGAACAGGTGATTTGCGCTCTAGCAAATCCCAGTTGTTTTGTTTCCTCAGTCAAACCATAGTTTTGTTTGCTCGATGGATATCCAGAAACAACAAATCCAACAACTTGATTAGACGGTACCTTCGGTGGAAGACCATGCAAATTAAAAAAGCGATCTTTCATGTGCTCTCTGTCCTTACAGGGTTCTGTAAAATCGAACACATTCAAATCATTCAGATCTACGTCATTTATATCGTCTCGGTAATGCCTAATTCCAGCGGCAGAACAGAAACTATGGCCATCTTTATCAAGCAAACCCACATCCTCATAACTTCGGCCCCCCAATATTTTTAACTGGTGGCGGGTACATAAAAGTAAGTATCGGTTTCGGTAATGAATACCTATGCATGATCCAATCAAACCACAGGAATAGGTATCATCGTGATTCCAAATAACCAGAGGTTGAGTGTAGCACGAGAGTGTCCTCTCCATGGCCTTTACAGGAATTAACAGACCATTCAACTGAACGGTATGTTTCAGCATGCCTTCAATAGTTGTTAGTCTATGTTTTGATGTCATAGGGGAGTCGAACCATTTAAATAGAAACCGCATCATAATTAAAAAAGAAGAGTGCTACCGCTGTCTCAAGTTGGCGCCTCGCCACTTCTTCCTTTTGTAATATCTTTTCGTGCCTCCTCAGTCATTTATCAATCATTTGAGGTTTTTTCTCGGAAATTTAATTCTCGTAATGCCATTGCTTCCATAA
>Ga0206851_1211_pt1 | contig 13879 bp, 13 predicted proteins | sample Alteio_BWOrgCont_13_FD_152904 | JGI IMG/M metagenome (GOLD analysis project Ga0206851, IMG submission 152904) | Enriched cells from forest soil in Barre Woods Harvard Forest LTER site, Petersham, Massachusetts, United States -... | ecosystem: Environmental > Terrestrial > Soil > Temperate forest >... | reverse complement strand
CATCCCGATGCGCTCCAGGCTTAAACCTGCAAGAGGTCTTTGGGCGGAAATGCCAGCCCCGAACTGATTAGTGCGGGATTATTTTCTACTTTTAACAATCACTTTTACATACATGCAACCTGTAATTTATTCAAGTTATTGATCCTGATGGCATTAAAAACTATTTTTAAAGACCTTCGGGTCATAGAACTGGCCAATATCCTGGCAGGGCCTGCCGTCGGAATGTTTTTTGCTGAGCTGGGCGCCCAGGTTCTGAAAATAGAAAATAAGACTACGGAGGGCGATTTGACCCGACAGTGGAAGCTCGCAAGCGAAGATCCAACGTCTTCTGTTTCTGCCTACTATGCTTCTGTGAATCTTCGGAAAGAAATCAGGATGATCGACTTGGGAGATCCTGCTGAACGGGAGGAGGTTTATAACCTGATCCGCGATGCGGATGTGGTGATCTCCAATTTTCTGCCCCAGGTGGCAGAGCGATTGGGCATGACTCACCAGAAGTTCAGACAATTAAACCCGCGGATCATCGTAGGGTCTGTCACGGCCTATGGTGAGGATGACCCACGTCCTGGGTTTGATCTCGTCCTGCAGGCGGAGTCTGGATTTATGTCGATGAATGGAACCACATTGAGCGGCCCTCTCAAGATGCCGGTGGCGCTCATCGATCTCCTTGCGGCTCATCAGCTTAAAGAAGGTCTCTTGCTTGCGCTGATACAGCGGCAGCAGTCTGGGGTAGGGTGTACCGTGTCTGTTTCCTTACTCGATGCCGCAATTACGTCGCTTGCCAATCAGGCTTCTAATTATCTGACTGCGGGGTTTATCCCAGGTTTGAGCGGGTCCTTGCATCCGAATATTGCCCCTTATGGTGAAATTCTACGGAGCCGCGATGGAAAAGACATTGTATTGGCGGTAGGGAATGATAAACAATTTGAAGCTCTCTGTAAAGTGCTTGAAATACAGGTTATTGCTTCCGATGTTCGTTTTTCCAGTAATAGGCTGAGAATAGAAAATCGGAGTGTTTTGGGCGAATATCTTGCAACGGCTGCATCAGCCATTGATTCCGGTGTTCTCTTGGATCAACTGAGCAGAAGTGGGGTGCCCTCCGGGATGATAAAAACGATCGATGAGGTATTCAAAGACCCTCATTCACAGCAACTTATTCTCGAGGAAAAGAGGGAAGGCGTGTTGTTGAGAGGAGTATCCACACTTGCATTCAGGGAAATGGCTGGTTTGTCAACCGAAAACACAGACTAGCGCCTCCTCCCTTCGATATTTAAGAATAGGTAGGCCTCATCCGCAGGAGGAAACATGCAATCTGCGTTTGTTCATTTGCTTTTTTAGCATCTCTTGGTGTTAATATTCTTAATATTAGCTTGTTGAAAAATTAACAAACCGTCTGGTTCTCCGATTCCTAGCCACATGAGTTATGTTGAAAAAATCAGAATTATCCTGATATGATGTCCTAATTTCTTCTATCTTTGAGTCATAATTCCTAGCTACCCTTCCTTCACGTATGAAAAAAAGATACTTACTTCTATTGGTATTTATGGTTCCGCTGTTGGTAAAAGCCCAGTTCAGGCGGAAACGATATAAGTATGAAGTGGTTATGAATATAGGCGGGACCAATTTTCTGGGTGATGTAGGGGGCTCAGATCAGGTTGGGACACACTTTCTGAAAGATTTTAACTATCAGGTATCACGGCAGGTTATAGGGATTGGTCTTCGTTACAAAACAAACCGGTATTGGGCTATTAAAGGCGATTTGTATTGGGGTGAGGTAGGTGGAGATGATGCCCTTTCCAAAGAACCCTTTCGACAGAACCGAAATATAAATTTCAAATCGATCATTCTCGAGGCTTCTGTCCGATTCGAAGGTTACTTTACAAAAGAACAACAAGGCCATTTGTACCGTCTTAAAAACGTTCATGGTATGAAACGCAGAGACATTCAGGCCTATTTCTTTGCTGGGGTCGGCGCATTTTATTTTAACCCCAAAGGCAAGTATATTGATGGAAATTATTACGCGCTACGGCCACTGCATACAGAAGGCGAAGGCCTGCCTGGCGGTCCACGCGAGTATTCTCCTGTCGCCATCTGCATACCGCTTGGCTTAGGGGCAAAAATTGCACTCGATCAGAAATGGAGCATTGGTATAGAATATGGAATACGCTATACTACCACCGATTATATTGACGATACCAGCGGAAAATATTATAACAATGATGTAATCCGTTCAAACTACGGGAACGTTGCCGCCTATTTTGCAAACCCTTCGCTTGCCAAGTATCCAGCCAGTCTTGATACACCAGGCACTCCTTCAAATTACGATCAGGCTGCTACCGGACAGGAACGCGGAGATCCAAAGTACAAGGATGCCTATATGTTCATGACTGTAAATGTTAATTACAAGATCCCGTATTCCCGCCGCCGGACACGTTCTAAATTCTGATTATTTCTCGCTATGAGAGTCGTGGTTCCTCAGACAGAGGATGACTTCCGTACTTATTTTGAACTCAGGTATGAGATTTTAAGACGTCCCTGGGGCCAGCCTTTCAGCTCGGTGAAGGACGACCTGGAAGATACAGCCATGCATGCCATGATTCTCGATGAGAAGGGTATTGTAGCCGGGGTTTGCAGGATGCAGTTCAACAACAAGGATGAAGCTCAGCTCCGGTTTATGGCAATCCGTGCCGATTTGCAGGGCAAAGGGCATGGTAAGCTATTGCTGACTTATTTTGAAGAACTTGCCAGCCGTCATAATAAAAAACGAATCGTGTTACAAGCCCGTGAAGCAGCGGTTGGATTCTACCGACGAAACGGCTATATGCTCAAGGAACAGACTCAGCTCCTGTGGGGAGTCATTCAGCATTACCGGATGGAAAAAGTGCTTCTTCGGGATGAATAGCTTTTTGTAAGCAAGGAGATGAAGGTTTACCCGACCTCCCGTTGAAGCGTATCGAGTCTGTTTTTAATGAGCTTTAGTAGTTCCCGTGCTTCTTTCTCCGTTAGCTGCATCCCAAACAGGATTTCCTTTCCGTAATAGGTAAATGAAAGCGTTTCGCCAGAAATCACCCAGTATGAACTCAGCAGGTGATTGATTATATCTCCCTGGTTTTTTTCATACGTTCCGGGATTCTCGATAAATTCAACTGCATATTCCAGAATCCTACCTCCACCGCGGTTGTCGCGTTTATAAAATAATTGCTTTTTGCCGATCTTCAGAATTTCTTTTCCGAATTTCCTCCAGGTGTAGGCCTTCCAGACTTTGAACTCAAAATAAAGCCAGAAACCGATCCAAACCAGGATCATGGTCTTAAGCTGACCAGTAGGTACCTGGAAGAGGTAAATGAGCATGGCCAGCCCTCCGCACGACCAGGCGATGAACCACAAGAGCAGAAAAACATTTTTGTTTTTATCTGAATAGGAAGAGATAACGATGCTTAGTTCATCCTCTTTCTGTACGTAGGTGATTCGTTTGCCAATCTGGTTCATGTAATTCCTCTTGATCCTGCAAAAATACTATTTGTCTTCAGCTATTACACCCTTACCTCAGGAATCACCAAAATGCAACCGCCCAGCACCCTTGTTTATACCCATACAACCAGGCTGAGGGCGGTGGATGATCGAGCTGACCTTTTAATTTATATATTTGCGGCAGAACAGCCAGGGAGTGTACAGCTCCTTGTTTCTCAGAGTCTGCATAAGACTGAGAATTAGTTTTCCCACTTACCCCGAACAAACTCAGCGTTAAATGTCATATTCCCGCTTTCAGAGAATGAATCCGTTTTCCTTCAGGATGGTCGTTGTATTCCTGATGTTGGTGCTTGTATGTCCGGTCTTTGGTCAATCAGCCAAAAAACTTGGAAAGGAAGGCCTGAAACAGCTGAAAGCAGGAAAATATGAACTTGCAGAAAAGGCATTCAGTCAATCACTCGCACTGAAACCTGCGGTTTATAAGGTGCTCATGGGCAGGGCTCAGACTTATGAATATTCCAGGCAATACGAAAAATCCATTGCCGATTATCAGGAAGCCTTAAAACAAGACATCCGGAATCATAAGCTCTATCTTAAAATAGCCGATCTTGACATCCTGATTAAAAAGTATCAGGATGGCCTGTCCATTCTTCAAAAATTGATTGTGTTTGATGAGCTGAACCGTGATGCGCTGGAACGGATGACCTGGTGTCATATTCTACTCAAGGAATTTACCGAAGCCGCTAAAATCTGCGACTTTATCATCAGTGGTGACGCACATCATACCATTAGGCAGGATCATATTATTAATTACTATCACGGAATTGTACAAGACAGTTTAAAGAATTTTCAAGGCTCAGTACTTTCGTATGTGAAGGCTATTTCACTTCTTCCTCCACCGCCCCCAGGAAAACATATCAGTCCGGCCTTCAAACCCTACTACGTGAACCTGGCAACTGCGCAGTATCATTTGAATCAACAGGAAGAGTCGCTGAAAAATTACTCGATAGCATCTGTTCTGGATGTAGCCGATACCGTTGATCCCAAAAACTATACACTCTACAACCTGAGGAGCTATGTGTATGAACTGAAATCGGATTACACGAATGCTTTTGGAGATTTGGACAGATCTATTGTGATGAATCCCAAAGACTATCATCTATTTATGCACCGTGCTGCGCTCAATCAAAAAACAAGCAATTTTCACAGCGCCATCAGCGATTATACCAAGGCCATTTTACTCGATCCGGAAAATGCACCCGCCTACACCGGAAGGGGGACCTGCTACCTCGATCTTGCCGATTTTCAAAACGCCATCACCGATTTTCACAAATCGCTTTTGCTCGATGAAAATGATGCCCAGGCTAAAGAGCTGCTCGAAGCAGCTGAAAAAAAGAATTTCGATGCCAATCGGGAGTCTGATGCCCCGGAACTAAGGATAGACTATCCGGTTGCTGATCTGAACAGTTTCATCAATATTTATGAAACCCAGCTCGATGTAATCGTAAGCGGGCAGGCAAAGGATAAGAGCGGAATCAAATTCATTAAGGTAAATGGCATAAACGCACAGATTACCACCGAGGAAAAGACGCACTATTTTAAGTGTAAGGTTCCGATCACCGCTGAATTCAGAAAGATAGAGGTGACCGCTCAGGATATCTATTCAAATCAGAGTACTGTTACCATGAAGGTTGGCAGACTTGTGGATGATTCGAAGGTTGCAGTGACATTTAAAGGAAAACTGCTTGCCGATGACGAACACAAAACGCCACTTGAAAACAAAATCATCTATCTCTGTAACGAAAAAGGAGAAGCCCTCTATTCTACCCGTACGGATGCATCGGGTTTCTTTAAGTTTGTCAAGCTTCCATTCGACAAAAATTACATCCTCTCGCTTGATGTGAGCGATTCACCCTTGGCTGCCGTTCAAAAATTTATCGTGACAAACGAACAGGACAAAGTAATCCTGCGGGCGAAGGCCAATGGTAAAGCTACCTACAAATTTGAGGTACTTCAAACCGATGATCATGTGCTCACCCTCATGTCGATGGATGATGAACCGCTTAAAATCGACCTTAAGGGCAAATTACTTGCAGATAACGATAACAGGTCTCCGCTCGCGAACGTGAATGTACAGCTGGTAAATGAGAAGGCCGAATTGATCAGTACGCAAAAGACCGACATGTATGGGGTTTTTAACTTCGGTGGACTGATGCCTGATGTTTCATACTCGGTGAAGATATCGGAAGAGGATGCGAAGTCCATCCCCTTTGATAAAATTATCCTGACCGATAGCCGGGGTAAAATAATCAAGGAAATTGCGAAAGGTGTTTATGGCTATTTTACCTATGAGCTTCTCGGTCTGGAGCGAGGTATGCTCTCTTCTATCTCAGAACCTGATCCTTGGCTCAAAGCCATTAAACTGAGCAAGGAAAATACAGAACTTGAAATTATCGATAATCTCTATTATGAATCTGGGGCATTTCAAATCATGCCCACCTTCGAACCAGAGCTGAACAAAGCTGTGGATGCCATGAAAAATAACCCGAAGATTGTTGTTGAAATCCAGTCGCATACCGATGCCCTTGCCGGAGATGATTACAATATGGAACTTTCGCAGAAACGGGCTTCGGCTGTTGCTGAGTATATGATTTCAAAAGGAATTGATAAAAAGCGGATCATAGCCAAAGGGTATGGCGAAACCAGACTGATAAACCGGTGCGCGAACGGAGTAGATTGTTCGGATGCAGAGCATAAGCAAAACCGCCGTACGGTCTTTAAATTGAATTATGCGACAAAATAAAGGAACCGGAAATTAACGGTTCCCGAATATCAGGCTGCCCACTCGTACCATCGTGCTGCCTTCTTCGACTGCAATCGGATAATCGCTGCTCATCCCCATGGAGAGTTCAGTGAACCCTGGCAAACCAAATCCGGATTTCAATTCTTCGAAAAACAGGTTTAATGCCCTGAATTCCTGACGAACCTGTGTCTTGTCAGGAGTGTTGGTAGCCATCCCCATCAGCCCGGTAATTCGTATGCTTTGAAGCGTTTTGAGCGTTTTGTCTTGCAAAATATTTTTAATCTCTTCCTGGTCAAGACCAAACTTTGTCTCCTCCGAAGCAATGTAAACCTGCAATAAGCAATCGATCACCCGGTTGTTTTGCTCAGCCTGTTTGTTTATTTCTTTCAGCAACCTCAGACTATCGACCGAGTGGATCAGGCTTACGAAAGGGGCAATGTCCCTGACCTTGTTGGTTTGAAGATGTCCGATCAGATGCCACTCAATATCTTTTGGAAGCAATGCTTGTTTTTCGACCATCTCCTGCACCTTGTTTTCTCCAAAAATGAGCTGTCCGGCCTCATAAGCTTCGCGGAGCATGGGAAGAGGATGTGTTTTGGTAACGGCAATCAGCTTCACCGTGGAGGGGATCTCCTGTTTAAGCCAACGCAGACGTTCTTGTATGTTCATATTCGAAGGCCGATTTCCTTAGTAGGTTTAATAAACAAAATGGGTTATTCTGAAAGGCTGTAAATCACCAAACCGCTGCGCATCTTTGGTTCGACCCAGGTTGTTTTTGGGGGCATGATGTTGTTGGTGTCGGCAATCCGTTTGAGTTGCTCCATGGCCACAGGAAAAAGACCAAAGGCAACCTCCGCCTTGCCGTTGTCAACCTGTTTTTTTAATTCTTCCATCCCCTTGATGCCGGAAACAAAACCAATGCGTTTGTCTGTTTTTAGGTCATGTATATCCAGTACAGGAGAGAGGATATGATTGGTGAGGAGGGATGCGTCCAGCGAACCTACGGGCTCCGTATCGTTCACGATTCCTTTCTTGGGAGAGAGCGAATACCAGCATCCCCGAAGGTACATGCTGAAATTATGTTTTCGGCCAGGTTTGTAAAGCTCACTGCTTTTCTTTTCCACTTCGAACGGCACACCGATCTTTTCGAGGAAGGCTTGTTCGGTCAATGCGTTCAGGTCCCTGACAACCCTGTTGAAATCATAAATCCGTAATTGCGTTTCGGGAAAAAATACGCCCAGGTAAAAGTTATAAGGTTCATGGCCGGTATGACCCGGATTCTGTTCCTTTCTGGACTTACCAAGCAGGGCAGAGGAGGCCGAGCGATGATGCCCATCGGCGATATAAATGGCCGGGATGTTCTCAAACCGGGATGCCAGCTTCTTCACGGTTGCCTGTTCAGACACTTTCCAAAGCGTGTGACGGACCCTGTCGGTGGTTGTGAAATCGTATTCTGGAATTCCTTCGCTGATTTCTGCTGTCAGCGAATCGATCACGGCATCGTTCGGGTAACTGAAAAGAACGGGTTCGGCATTAAAGTCGCAGATCTCGAGGTACTCCTTGAGCTTTTCTTCGCGTTCGGTCAGGGTTTGCTCGTGTATCTTGATCACCCCGCTGAAGTAGTCGTGAATACTGCTGCAACCAATCAGTCCGGTGTAAACGCTATTGCCTTTTTGTTGCCGATAGATATAATAACAGGGTGTTTCGTCCTGTACAAAGATTTCTTCTTCATGAAATTGCAGGTATCTGGCTTTTACTTTTCGGAGCCGTTCTGGTGAACCGGGTTTAGTATGTTTATCATCCGCGAAATCGGGGTTGATTACATGCAGGAAAGTATAGGGGTTGCTCTTTAGCTTCTCTTTCAGATCAGCTGCCGAGTACCCGTCAACAGCACGGGAAGCCACCAAATGCACTTTGTCGGGTGCAGGACGTATGCCACGGAAAGGGATGATGGTAGCCATGTAGATCGCGTCAGGGTATTATTTCAACTTCTCAATAATCAATTCTGCCAGTTCAATGCCAATGCGTTCTTGTGCTTCATCAGTTGCTGCACCGATATGCGGTGTGAGTGAAATTTTAGGATGTGTCAAGAGTTCTTTTTTCGGAGCAGGTTCGTTTTCGAATACATCCAGACCTGCATGTGCCACTTTCCCTGAGTTTAAAGCGGCAATCAGATCGGCTTCGTCAATGACTCCACCCCGGGCTGCGTTAATAAGCACAACCCCGTTCTTCATCTGATCGATTTCTTTGGATGTGATGACTTTGCCGCCTGGAACGTGCAGGGTAATGAAATCGGCCTGTTTCAGGATCTGCTCGAACGGTACGGTTTTAATTTTCACCTTCACCTCTCCGGCGCCGGGTATATCGAGATACAAAAGGGCTTCGGCAATAAACGGATCGTATGCTTCCACCTTCATCCCGCAACCGAGGGCAATTTTAGCTACGGCCTGACCGATACGCCCGAAGCCGATGATGCCAAGAGTCTTGCCTTTGAGTTCAATTCCTTTGGCATATTTCTTTTTCAACGCATCGAATTGCGTTTCTCCCGACACCGGCATCTGGCGGTTGGAGTCATACAGAAACCGGACACAGCTGAACAGATGGGCAAATACCAATTCTGCAACAGAGTGTGAGGATGCGGCAGGTGTATTCACAACCTGCAGGCCTTTTTCTCTGGCATACTCCACATCTATATTATCCATGCCAACACCACCTCGCCCGATAAGTTTTAGATGTGAACAACTATCGATTACATCTTTTCGCACCTTGGTGGCGCTCCGAACGGTAATGCCTTCGTACCGGTGTGAATTCAATTCCTCAATCAGTTTTTCCTGAGGCACCTTGTCGGTAATAACCGTGAAACCTGCTTTTTCCAGCAGGGCTTTGCCGGTTGTGTCTATGCCGTCGTTTGCGAGGATTCGTTTGCTCATAAATAGTAGGTTTGTTTGTTTGTTAAGAACCAGGGCCTCCGCTTGCGATCATCGCCCAGAGATAGATTGCTGCCAGTATGAGTGCAATGATTAAAGGAGTGATGATTTTTCGTTTTGTATAAGTTGTTCCTGCTCCAATGTACCTGTCTCATCCGTACATACTCCGTAAGGATGCTCCACAAAAGTTCAGACCTGCGGCGAACCCTGTGAAGGAGGTAATCATGTTCAGCATCACACCACATCCTAAAACCTATACTGCAAACCATTCCTGCCGGAATTGCCTTCCCTATGCCCATCCGTTTCAGGTTCATGCAGAAAAGGATGCTTCCGAAAAGCGTTGAAAACAAGACGCTAAGCCACTTGATGGTATTTCGCGAATAAAGTTCGGGAGGATCCTGTGTGTCTAAGGGATGTGCATCGGTATCAAGAACAGAAGCGAGGTTATCGTTCATAAGCTGTAGCCGGAACTCAGGCGAATTTCTTTTCAAATGCCTGCATCACCTCCACCAATACCTGAACGCTTTCGAGCGGTAGTGCATTGTACAAAGATGCCCGGTAACCGCCTACATCGCGGTGTCCGCGCAGACCGCTGATATTGGCTTCTTTCCAGAGTTTATCAAACTCGGGTTCGAGTTCAGGTTTGTGCATCACAAAACACACGTTCATGTTCGAACGGTCTTCCTTTTCGCAGGTGCCTTTGAACAGCGTATTGCGGTCGATCTCGGCATAAATGGCCTGGGCCTTCTGCTGGTTTATTTTTTCGATCCATTCAACACCTCCGTTTTTCTTCAGCCAGCGCAGCGTAAGCATAGAAACGTAGATCGGGAATACCGGTGGGGTGTTGTACATGCTTCCGGCCTTGATATGCATACGGTAATCGAGCATGCTCATCATCTTACGACCAGTCTTGCCAAGCAGTTCTTCGCGCACGGCCACCATCGTAGCTCCTGCTGGTCCCATGTTCTTTTGTGCTCCGGCATAGATCAAACCAAACTGTTTTCCATCTACTTTACGGCTGAATATATCGGACGACATATCACAAACAATAGGCACCGGAGTCACCGGCCATTTCTTGATCTGAGTGCCATAAATGGTGTTGTTGGAGGTAATGTGTAAATAATCGAGGTCTTTCGGGATAGGAAACCCTTTGGGGATGAAATTAAATTTATGCTCTTCGGATGATGCCAGTATCTTGGTATTGCCTATGATCTGTGCCTCCTTGATGGCCTTGCTGGCCCAGACCCCCGTGTTTACATAACCGGCTGTACCTTCAGTGCGGAGCAGGTTGTAAGGAACCATGCTAAACTGAAGACTGGCCCCTCCGCCCAGGAAAATGATCTTGTAATTATCGTCCAGCAACAACAGTTCCTTAACCAGTGCAGCCGATTCCTCCATCACCTTCTCGAAATTCTTGCTTCGATGGGAGATCTCAAGCAAGGACAGATTGAGGTTGTCAAAGTTGATACAGGCTTCTGACGCTTGTTGGAGTACTTCCTGGGGCAGGATACCAGGCCCGGCGCTGAAATTGTGTACTTTCATAAGGGTTTTAGTGGAGTTGGTTTGTGTCGTGGTGGAGAGGCCAGAAGGGTTCATGGTATGTTTTTTAGTGGATAAAAAACGGTCTTTCGGGTGGGTTTCTGGTTCCCGAAAGCATTGTTCTGAGCCCGAAATTTAGCAAATAAATATCAGATGGATAGGCTCTGGAGCAATAGAATTTGTTTGTGTACGACTGAATGGTTTTTTTGAAGAAAGCTTAACGGTTTGATTGTACCGGAAAAGGATGGAAATGGCGAATAAAGTGTATCGTGTATGGGGCTGACAGACCCTTGCGCTTCAGAAACAGAAAGAACAGATCTTGTTTGTATAGGTCACTGCTGTTTTGGCACGGTAGTATTGGGGGCAGTAGCTTTGGGTTTTTGGGGCGGGCCCATGGTATTACTGCCTTTTTTGTCTGATTCTGCCCGCGGATCCTCATAGAATTTGTCATTCGGACTTTTGGGGTTTAAGGCATTTACTTCGGGGATATACTGCCATTTTCCTTTTTTAAAGACAAACCCGTTATAGCTTCCATCCATCACATACGTTTCGTAGATGCCTTTTCCTTCAGGGGCTTCCGGCGCCAGGTTGTCGAAAATGATCATGCCTTTTTCATCGTTGTATTTCAGGGCCATGATCATCTCGGCCCTGAATTCGAAGACGATGCGTTTCTTGGGAAGCTTGCCCATCACAAAGAGTGATTCACCAAAGTGGGGGGTGCCTTCTTTGTCGAACCACAACACTTCGATGAGCTTGCGCCAGGTCAGGCTGTTGTGCCCATCCCAGCCAAGCAGGGTATAATAGGTGTTTTTTGCTGTTTTGGTTTTGATGATCTTGTAGTAAAGCGCTCCGAACCATTTCTTGCAATCCAGGCTCTGCGATTCGGGGTTTTTGATCTCTGCCGATTTGTCATAGAGTTGAAAAAGGTCAAATTTCTTTGTTTTGGGGTTTGGACGTTGTATAAAACCGTAGTAGACCATACTCCCATCATCTCTCTGCAGGTTCCATTCATAGATCCGGAACGATTGGTCAGGGGCTTTTAGTTTGCCAATGTCTTTTAGTGAATCAAAGGAATACTCAAAGGAACCTTCCAGCTTCAGGGTTTCTTCCATCAAGGAGAGGAAACGGGTATTGGCTTTGAAACGGGCTTCTTCGGTTTTGCAATGGAAGACCAGAAAAGCTTGTTTACAGAGGCTGTCTTCGGAAGCCTGGAGGAGGAGTTTGTCGGAAGCCAGCAACGTGGAAGTCGAAGTCAGCGCCAGCAGGAATAACAGAAACCGGGTACGTTGCTTCATCATGTATGAATAACGTAAAATTTTGGAATAAATTTCAACTCCCCCTTCAAATCCAACCCATTCAGTATCAGAGGCTCGGTCAGCAACGGGGTTGGTATTACAGATGCAGGGAAGCCTTTTTGGTCAGCAGCTCTTCCTTTGTTTCCCTGAAATTCTCATCATCCACACAACAGTCAACCGGGCATACTGCGGCACACTGAGGCTCATCGTGAAAACCAACACATTCGGTGCATTTATCGGATACAATGTAATAGAGGTCCATCGAAACCGGGGTTTGAGGCGTTTCGGCTGCTACATGCAAGCCGCTTTTTGAGTCGAACGGGCCTTTCAGACCGGTGCCATCGGCAAAACGCCATTCGGCACCACCTTCGTAGATAGCATTGTTCGGACATTCGGGTTCGCAGGCCCCGCAGTTGATACATTCCTCGGTAATCTTTATTGCCATGGCTTAAATCGTTAGTTTTGCAAACTGCCGCAAAATTAGTAAAATTTATACCTCAGCTGAACGATTTTGTGGAGAATCAGCCCTGGTTGAACTGAATCAAGGTGTCTTTGATGCAAGGGACGGAGGGATTCAGTAAATGATAATGATTAAAAAAAAGAATGGAACTCAAAGAACGTATAGCCGCATTCGAAAAGCTGGGTGTTTTTCTGAAAGAACAAGGCACCGGATTCTTTACCGGCATGTCTGCCGAACATAAGATGTTTGGAAACCTGATCACTCAGCTCAAGAACCACAACGGGTGGTTTACCGAAGAGAATGTACACCAGGCCATCGCCTCCATCGCCCAAAGCCTGGAGCCAGAGAACCTTCGTCAATGGCTGACCCCATACCGGGGTGAATTGGCAGGTCCCGAAAGGGGTAAAAAGGTATTGGTGATCATGGCCGGGAATATCCCCCTGGTAGGTTTTCATGATTTTATATCGGTACTCATCAGCGGAAATCGTTTTCTGGGTAAGGTTTCTTCAGATGATCATCTGTTGTTGCCCTTTCTGGCCGCCGTGTTGTTACAGATCGAACCCCGGTTCAAAGACAGCATCGAATTCGCCGAAGGCCCGGCAAAAGACCTGGATGCCGTCATTGCAACGGGCAGCACCAATTCATCGCGCTATTTTGATTATTATTTTGGAAAATACCCCCACATCATCCGCAAGAACCGGCACTCGGCGGCCGTCTTAAACGGTTCTGAAACACCGGCTGATTTTAAGGAACTTGGAAAGGATATTTTTCAGTACTATGGGCTGGGCTGCCGCAATGTGAGCAAACTGTTTGTGCCCGAGGGATACACGTTCGACTCGTTTTTTGAAGGCATCTTTGAATATGCCGGTGTTGCCCAAAGCAACAAATACGTGAACAACTACGAATACAACAAGACAATCTATCTCCTGAATAACGAGAAGCTGTTTGATAATAATTTCCTCCTCCTGCGGCCCGACATCGCCCTTTCTTCACCAATTGGAGTGTTGTTCTATGAGTTCTATTCCGATGAGCAAGCCTTGGGTACCCGCCTTGGCATGGATAAACCCTTTATACAATGCCTCGTTTCGAAGGATGGTGCCCTCGAGGGGTCTGTTTCATTCGGAAACACTCAATGCCCCATGCTTTGGGAGTATGCAGACGGGGTAGATACCCTGAGGTTTTTACTTGGCCTTTCCTGAAAAAAGATTTGGGAGTTGGGATTTATGGAGTGATTGTGGATTTAGGTTGGGAGTCGTTTTGGATTTTGGGTTCCGCTTGTGTTAGCACACGGTTAGCACAAGTGTTCTCCTCCAAAACCCTTGGTACTGATCTGACTCGTCGGCCTGGGTGTTGGGGATCAGTGTCTCCGACCGCCAGGGCATAC
>Ga0206851_1210_pt1 | contig 13989 bp, 12 predicted proteins | sample Alteio_BWOrgCont_13_FD_152904 | JGI IMG/M metagenome (GOLD analysis project Ga0206851, IMG submission 152904) | Enriched cells from forest soil in Barre Woods Harvard Forest LTER site, Petersham, Massachusetts, United States -... | ecosystem: Environmental > Terrestrial > Soil > Temperate forest >... | reverse complement strand
TGAGCATTACGGCCCGCGGCGGGTATAGCCGGTCTCAAACGCATGCGCCTGCCTATATCGACAGCATCAATTTTCCGGCCCTTATCGTCAATCTGTCCCCCGGAACGTTCCAATGGGGTACGAATTCCTATAACCCAGGTCCGCAGGGATATCAGATGGAAGATATTAAGGATCATTACTGGGATGCGAACGGGGATGTGTACCTGAGCTTCAACAAGCAGGTAAATATGTTCAAATTCAATGCGATCGCGGGGGGCAATTACCGGGAGCGCAGCAGCTATGGGTATTGGTACTCTAATCAGGTTACCGAAGGCCCCTATCTGGGACAGAATTTTATTCCCAGCGGGTACACCAAGGTGGCTGATCCTTCTTCCCAGTATCCGTCGGCGGCCTATGCCATCTACTCCTATAAACGTTATGATCAGTCGGTCTATGCGGATGCCACGGTGGGCTACGACAACTGGGTGTTCCTTCACGGATCGTTTCGCAATGACTGGACTTCGATCCTCGACCCGCGAGACCGGAGTTTCAGCTATCCGTCGGTGGATGCGTCGGCGGTGTTGAGTGATAAGATTGAAACGTTGAAAAGCGGGCCGGTCTCCTTCCTCAAGGTGCGGGTCGGCTATGCAGGAACCGGGAACGTTAGTCTTGACAATTATAAAACGATGGGGGCGATGGGGAATATCGCGGCCGGTACGGCGGTCGGTGGCTTCTCCGCGGAGATCCCCAACTACGGCGCCTATGCTATCTATCCGATCACATCGGTTGCGGCGGGTTTCCCGTATGGATCGAACCCGAATTCGTATACACAGAGTTTCACCTCGGTACAGAGCGGGTTGAAGCCGGAGCATACGCAGTCGCTGGAGACCGGATTTGAGCTGGGGTTATTCAGGAACCGGATAAATCTTGAAGCGACCTATTATACTCAGGTGTCGAATAACCAGACCATTCCGTTGCAGACCTCGCAGGCTTCGGGCATTTCGACCTTTGTCACCAATGCGGGCAAGATCAACAACAGCGGGGTGGAGTTCGACCTGCATCTGACACCGCTCATCAAGGTGGGTGATTTCCGGTTCGACCTGGATGCCAATTTCGCTTATCAGAATTCCAAGGTCATCAATATTGCGGGGGGATCGGCGCTCCTGGACCAGATCAATTATGGTACAACAAGTCTGGGCGGGATCTATGCGGTAGCAGGCAAGAATTATCCGCAGATACTGGCAACGGATTTTTACCGGGACCCTCAGGGGCACATTATTGTCAATGGGCAGACGGGCCTGCCTTCTATCAATCCCAATCCGGTGGATGAAGGGAATGCCAACTATAAGTATTTCTTAGGCACTTCACCGCATTTCAGCTATAAGGGGATCACGTTGAGCGCCGTATTCGATTATCGCGGCGGAGCGAAGATCCTGAATGAGGAGGGGAATGTCTTTGACTTTGCGGGTGCTTCCATCTCGGATGCCGCGAACCGTCAGGCTTTCGTCATCCCGAATTCGGTGATCAACACGGGTACGACACAGCATCCGACCTATACACCGAATACGAATATTCCGATCACTTCGCTGAATGAATATCAGACTACGGCGTTGTATTGGTGGACGGATGTCTACAGCGGTATCGGGGCACCATATGTAACGAGCGCTGCCTTTATCAAGCTGCGGGAGATCGCGCTGAGCTATCAGATACCCAAGCAGTGGCTGGGGACCCAGCCGGTGATCCGGGACCTGAACATCTCGCTGATCGGCAGGAACCTGTTCATGTGGCGGCCGAAGACGAATCTCTGGTCTGATCCGGAATACAGCACAAATGCAACTGGTAACGCAGTCGGGTATACGACGGAGTTCCAGACGCCGCCTACGCGGGTATTAAGTGCCACGATCAATGTGACTCTTTTCTAATCGTCAATCAACGCAACTATGAATAGCTTAAAAAATATATGCTTTTTGCTGGTTTTGGGCAGCCTGTTGCTAACGGCGTGCTCGAAGAAACTGAATACGAATACAAACGACCCGAATGGTCTGGCCATCAGCTCCCTCGCGGGCAAGGATGTGTTTGCGCAGGCTGTGAATGCTACCGTCACCAATAAGGTAGGAACGTGTATCAGCTCTTTCCCGGGTGACAATTACGATTATGCGCAAGAGTGGATGGGCTACTGGTCGCGCAACAGCGGCTATTCCGCCAGCGGTGTGGGTGCGCATATTGAAGCCTATGCTATGATCTACAGTGATGCGAATGGGGTCTGGCAGAGCCTGTACCATAATATTTACGATTACAATTATGTTATGGGCAACAGCAGCACGGGTTCGATCCTGCCGGGTGCGTCCCGGGTCATGCGGGCGATGATCTTCGAGGATCTGGTCGATCAATTCGGCAATATACCGTATTCGCAGGCGGCGCAGGCAAATGCCAGTATTACGCCGGCCTATGATTCGGCAACGACCATTTATAAATCGCTGGTGGCGCAGATCGATTCGGCTATTACCGAGATCAATGCCAGTCAGTCGACGGCCGACGATGCATCGGATATCCTATTCAAAGGCAGCAAGACCTTATGGCTGGCCTTTGCCAATACGATGAAGCTGCGGATGCTCCTGCGGCAGGTGCCAAATGTCTATTCGCCGACCGATTCATATATCAGCGGGGAGCTGGCCAATGTATCGACGCAGGGCGGCTTCATGGGCCCGGGGCAGGATGCCCTGATCAATCCGGGGTATGTGGACGAGTCGGAGGAGCAGAATCCTTTCTGGGGGGATTATGGTTATGAGCCGGGTAGCACGTCCGGGTACCAGAACTTCAACTATTTCGGGGCCAATACGGTGATCCTGGATACGTTGCAGAACACGGGCGATCCGCGGATGGGGTATTATTTCAACCAGGTTGCCGCCGGAGGGTACCTGGGCAACCCGCTGGGTGAGCCGGTCGTGGGCGCCAGTCAGTTCGGCAAGGGGTGGCTGCAAAGTCCATCGCAATCTGCGCTGCTGTTTTCCGCGAGCCAGTCGCTCTTTATGCAGGCGGAAGCGGTGCAGCGGGGGATGATGTCGGGGAATGTGTCGACGTTGTTCCAGGAGGGAGTGGAGGAATCGTTTCGTTACCTCGGTATCTCCGGTTATCAGGCTGCAGCGGACGGCTGGATCAGCGGCTCGTCCGACCCTGGGGTCAATCTGGCGAAATCGGGCAACCCGCTTTATACGATCCTCAATCAGAAGTGGGTAGCGGAATGCGGGCTGGATGGATTGGAGGCCTTTAGCGACTACCGGCGGACGGGGCTGCCTGCCCTTTATCCTGCTGCCGCCACGTTGCTGCCGCAGCAGCGGTTATTGTATCCCGAGACGGAGTATACGCTGAACAGCATCAATGTAAATGCGCAGAATGAGGCCAGCCAGTCGGCGACGGCCATCCGGTTGTTCTGGGCGCAGCAGTGATCCTTAAACTTTCAATGATTAAATTATGAGAACTATCTTATTTGTATTACTTGGGTTCGGAGTGATCGGATTCTCTTCCTGTCTGAAGGATTCGCCTTATATGGACGTATCGAATACATCGCCGATCATCGAGTTCGGCCAGAGTGCCGCCAATGGGGTATTCGGTCCCAATGGCTATTTCGGAGCTTTTCCTTTTGCCGGGGACACGGCGGCCGCGCCTGTTGCGACGTATGATACAGCGGTGGCGTTGGTGCTGGCTTCGCCGCAGGTGTTGAATGATTCGGTGCATGTGACCATTGCGATCGATTCGACGCAGCTGGCCCCATTCAATTCATCACAGGGGGACAGCATTACGATGCTGCCATCCAACTTGTATTCGATTCCGCAGACTCTGATTGGAATCGCGCCGGGATTTCGGGTAGGAGTTATCCCGATTACGATCAATCTGTCGCTTTTCCCGGCTCATCATCAGTATGGGTTGCCGATAAAGATCGTAAGCGCGACGGATGTGGAAAAATCGAATACTCAGATCATTGTGAGCGGGAATAGCGGGACGTTTATGTGGCTGTTCCAGCGTTAGGGAAGGGGGGAGCGGGTTTGACGGCGATGCCGCCCCGCAGGGGCGGCATCATTATTTTTTGCTATATTGGGAAATGGCTACTCTTTCGCGCAGCCTGGGCCCGTGGATGTTGTGGGGACTGGGTGTGGGCTACGTTATTTCGGGGATGTATTTCGGCTGGAATCTGGGACTGCCGCTGGGTGGGACGCTGGGGATGGCGATCGCCACGATCGGGGCGATCCTTCTTTATATCACCTTCACTTTTTCGTATGCGGAGTTGGCCTGTGCGATCCCACGTGCGGGCGGCGTCTTTGACTATGCTACCCGGGGGTTGAACCGGGACTGGGGGTTTGTTGCCGGGGTGGCCCAATTAATCGAATTCCTGTTTGCGCCGCCGGCGATCGCTGCGGCGATCGGCGCGTATTTTCACCTGTTCCTGCCGGGAGTGGGGGCGAAAGAGATCGGGGTGGTGGCCTATGTGCTGTTCACGGCACTTAATATATATGGAGTCAGGGCGGCGGCGGGGTTTGAGCTGGCGGTGACGATCGTAGCGGTGCTCGAGCTCCTGCTATTCTGTGGCGTGACGTTCCCGCATTTTTCATGGAAAAATATCGAGCATAATGCGTTTCCTCATGGGTGGGTGGGCGTATGTGCGTCGGTACCGTTTGCCGTGTGGTTCTTCCTGGGATTGGAGGGGTTGGCGAATGTAGCGGAGGAGGCGGTCAAGCCCAAGCGAAACATTCCGCTGGGATTTGGATCGGCGCTGGCGACGCTGATCGTGCTGTGCGTGATCGTGTATCTGGCGTCGATCGGGGTAGGCGGATGGGAGGCGATCGTGTATCCTTCACCGGGGGCGGATGCGTCGGACAGCCCGTTACCGCTGGCCTTGTCCCGGATCACGGGGACGGGTGGGCTCGTCTATCATTTGCTCGTCACGATCGGGCTGATGGGCTTAATCGCGAGCTTTCACGGGATCATTCTTGCAGCGGGCCGGGCGACGCTGGAGTTTGGGCGGGTGCGGTATTTACCGGCAGCGCTGGGGCGGGTGAATGAGCGGCGCCAGACACCGGTGAATGCGTTGGTGCTTAATATGGTGATCGGTATCGTTGCGTTGTTGTCGGGCAGGACGGATCAGATCGTAACCATCTCCGTCCTGGGGGCGGTGACCTTATATATATTCGGGATGGTCACGGTGCTGGCATTGAGGCGGAAGGAGCCGGAACTGGAGCGGCCCTATCGGGCGCCGGGCTATCCGGTGACGCCGGTGGTGGCTCTGGTGATAGGGCTGGCATGTCTGGTAGCGCTGGTTTGGCTGAATATTATTTTATCCGTTATCTATATTTCAATTCTCGGGCTGGCCTATATTTGGTTTCATTTTTTTGTCAAACGGAGGATAGCATATGAGCAATCAGATAGCAATCGATGATCTGCTCCATCAACTGGAGGTCGCGGGGACAGAGAAGGTCAAACTGGCGGTCACGGATATTGACGGGATCCTGCGGGGAAAGGTGATCGGCTTTGACAAATTCAAGTCCATCGCGGAGAAGGGATTTGGTTTTTGTGATGTGGTGTTTGGCTGGGATGCCGGGGATCAGGCGTATGATAATGGGGTTTTTACGGGTTGGCATACCGGGTATCCGGATGCAGTGGCGATGGTTGATATGGATACGCTCCGGCGGGTTCCGTGGGAGGATGGATTGCCTTTTTTCCTGGCCGATTTCGGGGCATTGCCGGTTTGTCCGCGGGGGTTATTGAAGCAGGTGATCCGACAGGCGGTGGCGGAGGGGTATACGGCTTTTTTTTCACAGGAGTTCGAATGGTTCAACTTCATTGCCGCGTCGGATGATCCGGCGCATCGGTCATTTGCTGCGTTGAAACCGATGACACAGGGGATGTTTGGGTACTCCATTCTCCGGGCCTCGCAGGGGAGCGCTTATTTCCATGCGTTGTTCGATGAGTTGAAGAAGTTTGGCGTGCCGTTGGAAGGGTTGCATACGGAAACGGGGCCGGGGGTATATGAGGCGGCCATTCTTTATTCGGATGTGCTGGAGGCGGCAGACCGGGCCGTGTTGTTCAAATCGGGAGTAAAGGAGATCGCTTACCGGCATGGGGTGTTGCCTACTTTCATGGCGAAGGTGAGTGAGACGCTGCCGGGATGCAGCGGGCATGTGCATCAAAGTCTTTGGCGGGATGGGGTGAATTTATTCCATGATCCGGCAGCTTCCAACGGGATGAGTTCGCTGATGGAAAGCTATATGGCGGGGCAGTTATTTTGTCTTCCGCATATTTTGCCCATGGTAGCGCCGACGGTGAACAGCTATAAGCGATTGGTGGAGGGGGCATGGGCGCCCACGACCCTTACCTGGGCGGTTGACAACCGGACGACGGCTTTGCGGGCGTTGCCGGGGAGCTCTTCATCGACGAGGCTGGAGACCAGGGTAGTGGGATCGGATGCCAATCCTTATCTCGCGATGGCAGCTTGTCTCGCGGCCGGTCTATATGGGGTGCGAAAGGGGCTGACCCTGGATGTACCGGCGACCAAGGGTAACGGTTATGCGGACAAGAGCAATGGCGTGCTGCCGCGTAATTTATGGGAGGCGACGCAGGCGATGAAGGGCTCGCCGCTGGCGCGGGAACTGTTCGGAGAGGCGTTCACGGATCATTTCGTGCGGACTCGGGAGTGGGAGTGGCGGCAGTTCGGGCAGGTGGTGACCGATTGGGAGTTAAAAAGATATTTTGAGATCATTTAGGGTTTGTTGAACAAGTCTCTTTCGTATGCCTGACGATCGTCTGGCATGCTATTGAACCGCCTGTTCTTCCAACGAAGCATTGATAATGGGCGTCAAATCAAGGTACATCTGTCGGGTGTCCTTTCCCTTGTCAGTTTCCGAGAAAAAGCTAAACCCCTTTTTCTCGTAGAATCCCAGCGACTGATCATAGGCGTCCACGGTGATCAATTTACATGCGCAATGGACATTTTGATCAATAGCCAGGTTAATGATAAAATTAATAATCAACGTTCCTACGCCTGTTTTTTTTGTAGTGTTGCAAACACCTAACCTGCCGATTTTCAGAGCCGGAAAATACTCCAGATGCCTTTTAGGATGCGAAACCAATTTGGATAGAAAACGCTTTAAAGCGCTTTTTGAAGCAAAAGCCATTTCCTGTACCCGCAAGCTATAATCTTTTGCTTTGGAGACTAAAAAATCATTTAGATCTCCATCGCCACAGTCAAATGGCTTAATGATCGTGTCTGTATTAACCTTAATAAGGGATAATCCTGCTAACTCCATTTAGCGAGGCCGGTAAATAGATTGAAGTCGCTGAGCGCTTTCGCGAATATCCAATAGGCGAGCCCTATCAACTTTTTTATCTTTGTTTTCTTCAAGTTTCTTAAAGAAGTTGATGGCATCTTTCCCCTCTAAAACAGGGGTATTTTTGATCGGCTTTGCCATTGATTTGATTTTCATACTTAAACTACACCCCAAAGATACGAATCAATTTTGAAAAGTCAAAGGCTTGTCTATTCGTACTTAATTTGATTCGTATCTTGCGTTCTGTCAATACCATATTCCAAATTATAATCGGCTAAATGACAGACTTTAAGACCATAAGACAGTATAATTTTCCTACAGTAATCAGGTTTGGTGCCGGGGCTATTGGTGAGCTGCCGGGGCATCTGGCTGCCAATGGATTGAGCAGGCCTTTGCTGGTGACCGATCCGATGGTGGCGCAGCTTGGTTTCTTCCAGGAGATCAGGCGGGCATTGGAGGGGCAAGGGATATCGGTGGAAGTGTTTTCGGATATTCACAAGAACCCGGTGAAGTCGGATGTCCTGAAGGGCGGTGAGGCTTTTGCGGCTACGGACAGGGATAGTGTTGTGGGGATTGGCGGCGGGGCGGCGATGGATGTGGCACGGGCGGTGGTATTGCGAATTTACCACCATCGTGATCTGTTCGATTATGACGACTTGATCGGGGGTGATCAATATGTGACGGAGGAGGTCCCTTACTTCATTACGGTACCGACGACCGCGGGAACCGGCAGTGAGGTGGGAAGGAGCGCGATCATTTCTGAAGATGATACGCATCGGAAGCGGATCCTGTTTTCCCCCAAACTGCTGGCGAAGATCGTTTTTGCCGATCCGCTGCTTACGATGGAGCTGCCGCCTTTTGTGACGGCGGCGACGGGGATGGATGCGTTGACGCATAATCTCGAGGCATATCTGGCGAAGAATTTTCACCCGATGTGTGAAGGGATCGCTTTGGAGGGGGTTGATCTGATCTACCGGTCGCTGACGCAGGCGGTTCACCGGCCTGATCTGGAATCGCGGAGCCGGATGCTGCTCGGGTCGCTGATGGGGGCGGTGGCCTTTCAGAAGGGGCTGGGTGTTGTGCATTCCTTGGCGCATCCGTTGTCTTCCCTGCTGGATACGCATCATGGGTTGGCGAATGCGGTAAATTTGCCGTACGGGATGCGGTTCAATATCGCCGGGAGCGAGGAGAAATTCCGGCGGATCGCGCAGGTGATGGGGTTGTCCGATCACGACGGCGAGGCGGTAGTGGAGCGGCTGTTTGCCTTCAACGGGGAGGTAGGGTTGCCGACGCGGCTACGGGAGATCGGGGTGAAGGACGAGCATATCGAAACGCTGGCCGACCTGGCTTTCGCGGATTTTGCGCATCCGAATAATCCAAAGCCGGTGAGCAGGGAGGATTTTAAAAAATTGTATACGGAGGCGTTATGAGGATAGGGATCACTGATACGGGGACGGAGTGGAAGCATCAAAATTATGTGCGGTGGATTATGGGGAGCGAAGCTATCGAGGTAGTTCGGCTGTCGGCGGCGCTTGGTAATTTGAATGAGGTGGTCGGTTGTGATGGGCTGGTGTTGTCGGGTGGGATCGATATTGATCCTTCGCTGTATGGCGGCGCGTCCGAATATAAGCGATCGCCGGTGGCGGGTTGGGAGAAAGAGCGGGATCTGTTTGAGCAGGCGGTGCTGCGTTTGGCGTGGGAGCGGGAGTTACCGGTGCTGGGGGTTTGCCGCGGGTTGCAATTGATCAATATAACCTTGAAGGGAGACCTGGTGCAGGATCTGGGGATTGTGGGGGATGGAATGCATGAGGCGAATGCAGGTATCGACAAGCAGCATGGAGTGCAGATCGAATCGGGCAGCCTGCTGGCAGAGGTGACGGAGCATTCTTCCGGCGAGGTGAATAGTGCGCATCATCAGGCGATCGGGCAGCTGGGGGAGGGGTTAAGGATCAACTCTTTTGCGGACGATGGGACGATCGAGGGAATCGAGTGGGCGGAGCCGGCGGGGCGGCCGTTTTTGCTGGCGGTGCAGTGGCATCCGGAGCGGATGTTGGCGAATGGGTTCGAGGATGTATTTCTTTATAGGGCGATAAGGGATAGGTTTGTGGAGGAGGTGAGGAGGGCAGGGGTGGTGCGATAATAGGTGGAAATTATCGGCGATTTAAGGAGATTAGGCGGAAAATATCTGAAATTAGCGGAAATTAGGCTAAAAATATCTATATTAGGCGGAAAATATCTGAGAATTGCCGAGTTTAGGCGGAGAATATCTGAAAATTCGGCTTTCAGCGTCAAATAGGAGGAAAATATGCCGATAAGCCGCTTACAGGAGATCATTGTATCGACCGCTGAAAAATCAGAGGAGATTAAAAAGCTCGAACGACAAGGGCAGCTTCGCCGAATTGCGCCGCGGATCTATACCAGTAACTTGGAAGAAAGCCCCGAGCGTATCTTGCGCAGGAACTGGTATCAGCTTCTCTCCGATCTTTTCCCCGATGCGCTCATCAGTCACCGAACCGCCTTGGAATCCAAACCTACCCAAACCGGACATCTCTATCTTACCCGGGCTCACCGTAGCGCTCTCGAACTGCCCGGGTTGACCCTGCATTTTTCCAAAGGACCGGCTCCCCTGGAAGACGATCCGCTGTTCTACGGAAAGCTTCGGGTTTCAGGCACAGCCCGCGCGTGGCTGGAAAACCTCGAAAGAACACGCGACACGGGCGGCGATTCGAAGACAATTTCCCGCGAACAATTGGAGGAAAAGATTGAATCCTTTCTACGAGTCAAAGGAGAGGCCGTCCTCAACGCCACCCGCGACCGAGCCAACGTCATCGCATCCCAACTGGGAATGGAGGCGGAAGGAAAGATACTCAACCAGCTCATCACAGATATTCTCGGCACCGGCGTGGCCAAAAATCTTGTCAGCCCGGTCGCTCGTGCCCGCGTACTTGGCGAACCTGTGGACCCGGATCGCATCAATTTGTTTGAACAGGTCTATAACGAAATGGCGGGAAGGGACTATCCCGAATACCCGGAACAAAATGTCACGGACATCGCTTATCATAATTTCGCATTCTTCGAAAGCTATTTCTCCAACTATATCGAGGGCACCGAATTCACGATAGACGAAGCCAAAACGATCATCGCCACAGAAGCGCCCCTACCCGCCCGCGACGAAGACTCGCATGATGTCCTGGGCACCTATCAGATCACTTCCAGCCGACACGAAATGTCTATTCTTCCAGCCACGCCTGAAGAACTGCTGAACCTGCTGCGGGAACGTCATGCCGTGCTGCTAAGCGCCAGGCCCGGCAAACATCCCGGTGAGTTCAAGGACAAAAACAATCGCGCCGGCAACACCGAATTCGTGGCCAAGGAACTGGTGACCGGCACCCTTAAACGAGGTTTCGACTGGTATCAACTCCTCCGTCATCCTTTTGCCAAAGCCTCCTATATGATGTTCCTAATTAGTGAAGTCCATCCTTTCCTGGATGGAAGCGGAAGGATCGCCCGGATCATGATGAACGCAGAGCTCAGCGCCCGCAACTTCTCCAAGATCATCATCCCTACCGTTTATCGCGAAGATTATATGGGAGCACTGAAAAAGCTGACACGCCAGCGCGACCCGGATGCTTATATCCGGATGATGCTCAGAGTGTGGGAGTTCAGCAGCACTGTTCATGGCGAAGATCGCGACGAAATGGAACGTTATCTCCAGTCTTGTCACGCATTTTTGGAACCGAAACAAGGTCGATTGCAAATAATTGAAAAATAGAAAACAGAAAAAATATGCAGATCATCAATCCGGCCACGGAAGAAATTATCGGGGAGGTTCCGGAGGATACGGAGGCCAGCGTGCTGGAGAAGTACCGGCTTTTGAGGGTGGGTCAGCCGTTGTGGGCGGCGTTGTCTGTTGAGGAAAGACTTGGGTGCATCGCGCGGTTTTGGGAATTGTTGGATAAGGAGAAGGCGGTACTGGCGGATACCCTTACCTGCGAGACGGGTAAGCCGTTGCAGCAGTCGTATAACGAATTGAACGGGGCGCGCAGCCGGACACGGTATTTCCTGGATCATTCGGCAAAATGGCTGGCGGAGGAGTGGGTGGTAACGGAGGGGGCTACGCGTGAAAAGATCGTCTTTGAGCCGTTGGGGATCATTGCCAATATCTCGGCCTGGAACTACCCCTATCTGGTGGGCGTGAATGTCTTTATTCCGGCACTGATCGGAGGGAACGGGGTGTTGTATAAGCCGTCGGAGTATGCCACGTTAACGGGGTTGCATATTCGCCGGTTGCTGTACCAGGCGGGTGTTCCCGATAATGTTTTTCAGGTGGTGACGGGCAAGGGGAAGGCGGGGGAATGGCTATTGGGGCTGCCGTTGGATGGGTATTTCTTTACGGGCAGCTATCGGACTGGGCGGCTGATCGCGGAAAAAGTGGCGTCGAAACTTGTGCCTTGTCAGCTGGAGCTCGGGGGTAAGGACCCATTATATGTAATGGATGATGTAGAGGATATCGATAAAGTGGCCGGGGCGGCGTTGGAGGGGGTGGTCTATAACAATGGTCAGAGCTGTTGCGCGGTGGAGCGGATCTATGTGCAGGAGAAGGTTTATGATGCGTTCGTACAATCGTACACGGCGCAATTGCGGAAGCTGGTGGTGGGTGATCCGCGGGATGCGGCGACGGAGATCGGGCCTTTGAGCCGGCCGGGTCAACTCGAATTTCTGCAGCAACAGATCGAAGATGCGGTCAGCAAAGGAGCCAGGCTGCTGTATGGCGGGGCTCCGGTTGGCCGGAAGGGATATTATATCGAGCCGGCGGCGCTGGTGGATGTGAATCACGGGATGAAGCTGATGACGGAGGAATCCTTTGGGCCCGTGGTAGGAATCCAATGTGTGAAGGATGATGCGGAGGCGGCGGAGCTCATGGGGGATACGGAGTATGGTTTGACGGCTGCGATCTATTCGAAGAGCTATGAGCGGGCGGAGAAAGTGATGCGGCAGCTGAATACGGGTACCGTTTACTGGAATTGCTGTGACCGGGTGAGCGCGACGGTGCCGTGGTCGGGGCGGAAGCATTCGGGACTGGGGGCCACCCTGTCGTATCAGGGGATCAGGGCATTCGTACAACCAAAGGCTTATCATTTGAGATCCTAATCATGTCTACTTGTCCTTGTCCCTTAGTATTTTATGCGCATTTTATAAAAAAGTGCGTATTTCCTTGTAACTATTGGGCATTTCCGGAGTAATCTATATAGAGAATCTAATTTCTACTGCCAGTGCCGGAACTTTCTGATGAAAAAATAATGCTGCAAGTGCGGGAGGGGCGGCTGTCAGAGCTGACAGAGCTGTTCGAGCGCTATCATGTCCCGCTGTACAATTTTTTTCTCCGGCTGACGCTGGACAAGGCGTTGAGCGAAGATCTGACGCAAAATCTGTTCTATCGCGTCCTTCGGTACCGGCAGAGTTTTGAGCCGGCGAGCGGGAGTTTTCGATCCTGGGTGTATAGGATGGCGCGGAACGTCTATGCGGACCATCTCCGGCAGGAGCAAAAGGTTCCGGGTGGAATGAAAGGAGGCAGCGGAGCGGCTGAAGGGATGTCGGGTGGCGCTGATGAAAAGATGGACCGCGTGGCTGGCGAGGATGTCCCTTACTCTGAAGAACAGTTTGAGCGGCTGGATGCAGCGATGGCAAAGCTGACGCCCGATCAGCGGGAAATACTGGTGCTGAGCCGGTATCAAGGGTTAAAATATGATGAGATCTCGAAAATAAAGGACCTGTCGGTAGCTGCGATCAAGGTCCAGGTGTACAGAGCCTTACGACAATTGAGGACGCTTTATTTCAAACAATGACTATGAACTGTAACGAAGTGCAGGCGGTAATGATTGACTATCTGGATCGGGCGGTTGGCGCCGAAACGGGCGCTGCGATACGGGCGCACCTGATCGACTGTGAGCAATGCCGGAAGGAGGTAGAGGAAATGCGCGAGCTCCTGGTGACGATGGCTGACCAGGAAATGCGGCAGCCGGGCGCGGCCCTGAGGGATAATTTCCAGGTCATGCTGCAATCGGAACTCAATATGGAGACGGCGGACGACCTGCTGCGGCAGCCGAGGGATGCCAGAGATGAAAAGACCGGAGTAGTGGGAAAGGCGGGATGGATGGCAGCGGCAGCTTGTATCCTTCTGTTTGGGGGGATATGGATCGGGTCGATGTTGGGAAACCGGAAGGTGTCCAACGTAGCATCGATTGTGCCGGAGCAGCTGGGCGCGATGCAGAAAGAAATCAAGGAGATGAAGGAAGCCATGCTGTACTCCCTGATCGATAATGAGTCAGCCAGCCAGCGGATCAAGGCGGTGGGTTATGCTGAGGAGATTTCCAATCCGGATCAGAAAGTCATCCAGGTGCTGGTGAGCACGCTGAACCATGATAAGAATGTGAATGTCCGGCTGGCCGCCTTGTATTCGCTGGCCACGTTTGCCGATAGCCGTCCGGTCAGGGATTCGCTGGTCCTGTCGCTTCCGAAACAAACCGAGCCGCTGATCCAGGTGATGCTCATCAACCTGCTCGCGGAGAAGAAGGATAACCGGGCGATCGCGCCGATCAGGGACATCATGACCAATAAGAACACGCTGCCGGCAGTAAAAGATGCTGCGCAAAGGAGCCTCAAAACGATGTAGGCGGAAAACTCATATCAA
>Ga0206851_1208_pt1 | contig 14186 bp, 8 predicted proteins | sample Alteio_BWOrgCont_13_FD_152904 | JGI IMG/M metagenome (GOLD analysis project Ga0206851, IMG submission 152904) | Enriched cells from forest soil in Barre Woods Harvard Forest LTER site, Petersham, Massachusetts, United States -... | ecosystem: Environmental > Terrestrial > Soil > Temperate forest > O... | reverse complement strand
GTCCGCCAAGGAAGCAACCTATCGCGCGATGAAGGATATATCGGCACCGGTTGTTGCTATTGCACTGATCCTGGCTGCTGTTTTCGTTCCGGTAGGATTTATACCAGGTATAATGGTGGAGCGCCAGTTTTGTAAAAAAAGAAAAACAACAAATCCAACCAGGGCGAGGGCCTGCAACAGTGTCTTCACCACTTCCTTCATCGAAACTTTTATGATCGTGACAGCTTCAAAAGGCACAGCATAATCAACATCGGCCGGAAATGATTTTTTTAATTGCGCAAGAACCGCGTACACATTATTGGCTGTCTCCAGCGCATTGCTTCCGGGTGCCTGGAACACCTGAACGAAAGAAGCCCGTTTCCCGTCTACAAAAGAGTTGGCGGAAAAAGTAAATTTTCCCAGTTCAACACGGGCTACGTCTTTTAAATAAACCATTTGTCCGGTGGAAGGAATGGTTTTGATAACCACATTATTAAATTCGGTAGCCTTATTCAGACGGCTGTTGACCAGTATGGTATATTCGTTGGTTTGTGTGTTATCCTGTGGCGGTGAGCCTGCAGCACCGGCCGCAACATATGCATTCTGCGCATTGAGTGCGGCAATCACATCGTTGGGCATTAACCCATAAGATGCCATTTTATCGGGATTCATCCACACACGCATACTGAAATTATCAGCACGTGCACTTACATCGCCCACACCGGGCACCCGGAGCAGAGCATCTGCCACAAAAATATTTGTGTAATTATCAAGGAACGTAATATCATGCGTGCCCTTCGGCGAGTAAATGGCCACCAGCATCAGCTGCGTCGTATTACTGGCACGAACGGTAAGCCCCAGTTTACTCACCACCGCCGGCAGTAACGGTGTTGCGATACCCACCCGGTTCTGAACATTCAGCGCGGCAATATGCACGTTTGTTCCCACATCAAATGTTACACGAATATTTACACTCCCGGTATTGGTGTTGGTGCTTTGCATAAACTCCATACCGGGCGTTCCGTTTACCTGTTCTTCTACCGGAATGGCAACGGTTTGTTCAACCGTTTGTGCGTCCGCACCTGTATAAGAACCGCTGATACCAACAGAAGGCGGTGTAATTCGTGGATACTGGTCTATGGCAAGGTTGTCAATGCTGATAATGCCTGAAATGATCAGCACCAGCGAAACGACGATCGCTGTAACGGGTCTCTTGATGAAAGTATTGGCAATCATGCCTGCGCCGGTTTATTCAATTCACGTGATTTCTGAATATCATACTCCAGTGCCGGGTCGATATCCTGTTCCTCCACTTTCTTTTCTTTCTCTACCAGTTGATCATGGTTAGCCTGCAGCCAGTCCAGATGTTTTTTCCCATAGGATAATCGTGTAATCACAACAAATAATACGGGCACAATGAATATAGCCAGCGTGGAGGCAGCCAGCATGCCACCCAATACGGTGTATCCGATGGTACGACGTGCCATGGCGCCGGCACCCGTTGCCAGAACGAGTGGCAACACGCCTAAGATAAATGCCAGGGATGTCATGATAATGGGCCGCAAACGTAAACGCACCGCCTCCAGTGTGGACTGAATCAGTTCTTCACCGCGGTCCACACGCACTTTTGCAAACTCAACAATCAATATGGCATTCTTGGCAGCCAGTCCGATTAATGTGATCAACCCGATCTGTGCATACACATTATTTGTCAGGCTGGGCACAAAGGTCAATGTAAGGATGGCGCCAAATGCTCCAATCGGAACGGCAAATAATACGGAAAAGGGAACTGACCAGCTTTCATATAACGCCGCCAGGAAAAGAAAAACGAATGTGATTGAAAATATAAAAATATAAATCGTCGTTGTACCCGCTTTGATTTCTTCATAACTCAATCCCGAAAATTCGTACGCATATCCCTGCGGTAATACTTTTTCGGCTACATCTTTCAACGCCTCAATGGTTTCTGTACTGCTATACCCCACTCCTGAACTGCCATCAATTTCCGCAGAACGGAAAATATTGAAATGAGAAATCAGGGGTGCCGTTTCCGTGGTTGTATAGCTGACCAGCGTGCCCAATGGCAGCATCTGACCGGCCTGATTACGCACATAATATTTATTCACGTCAGAAACCAGCTTCCGGTACATCGTATCTGCCTGGACTACTACGTGGAACGTCCGGTTGTAAACTGTAAAGTCATTGATGTACAAACTTCCCATAAAGGCTTGTATGGTATTAAAAACATCATTCACATTTACACCCATTTTTTCACATTTTTCCCGGTCCACCGTCAGATTGGTTCCCGGTGTATGCGCACTATAAAAACTAAAAGCTCCGCTAATGGCTGGATTCTTATTTGCTTCCGTCACAAAACGCTTCACTACGTTTTCGAATGCGTGCAGGTCATCGTTGGTATTACGCTGTTCAATCTGAAAACTGAACCCAACGGTTTGTCCGACGCCCGGAATCGGCGATGGCTGGATCACTTCTACATTTGCGTCTTTTATACCGGCCTCGGCTATGCGCTTTTGCATTACCTGTATAATCTCCGGAACTTTTTGCTCAGAAGCTGTCCGCTCATCCCACGGTTTTAACTGAACATAAATGGTACCTGCATTGGAATTGGATGCATTGTTCAAAACATTCAATCCGGATAACGCAGCATAATGACCAACACCGGGCGTCGGACAAACCTGGCGTACTGGCCACCACTTTCATAAGCCGGGACATCAGGTTGACCGATTGGGCAGTGGAAGAAGCCGGAGGCAGCTGAAATGTCACATATAAATTTCCGTCATCTTCAGATGGAATAAAGCCGGAAGGTTTTTGCTGAAATAAAAAGTACGCACCCACGCAAACACACAGCAGAAGAATTATAATATAACGCGAAGCCGAAATACTTTTTTTTACACCATTGGTATATTTTTCAGTAACGCGGTCAAACCAGTGATTAAACCGGAGAAAATATTTGTTGACTCCCCTGGATAGTTTTTTTTCGTCCGTGGGTTTCAATAATAATGTGCACAATGCCGGGGTAAGCGATAAGGCAATAAAAGCCGATAAAATAACGGAGATCGCAATCGTAATCGCAAACTGCTGATACAGTCTGCCCACAATACCCGGGATAAATCCGACCGGCACAAAAACCGCCGCCAGAATGAGTGCAATGGCCACCACAGGTCCTGAGATATCTTTCATTGCACGATAGGTGGCTTCCTTCGCCGACATTTTCTGTTCGTCGATATAATGCTGTACAGCCTCCACTACGATGATCGCATCATCTACCACAATCCCGATCGCCAGCACAAATCCGAACATCGTCAGCGTATTGATGGTGAATCCGAGGGGTATAAAAAAACAAAACGTACCCAGTATGGATACCGGAATGGCAAGAACAGGAATCAGCGTGGAACGCAGGTTTTGGAGAAACACAAATACGACGATCGCTACGAGTCCGAGTGTTTTTAACAGGGTCCACACCACATCAGACATGGAAACTTTTACAACCGTTACTGCTTCAAAGGGAACTTTGTATTCGACATCCGCAGGGAAAGTTTGTTTTAACAAAGCCAGTTCCGCATATACGCCATTGGCTGTTCTGAGCGCATTACTTCCGGGCGCCTGATAAATCAACAGATAGGATGCCCGGTGCCCGTCTACAAATGAATTACTCGCAAAAGTGAACTTGCCCAGTTCAACCCTGGCCACGTCTTTGAGATATACGAGTTCACCGGTTGCCGGAATACTTTTTAATATGATTTTTTCAAATTCCGATACCTTATTCAAACGTCCGTTCACCAGGATGCCCAGTTCAAATGTTTGTGTTTTTGATTGCGGTGGAACACCGGCAGAGCCCGCCGCTACCTGCACGTTTTGTGCATTCAGTGCATTGATCACATCCTGCGGTGTCAGATTATAGGAAGCCATTTTTTCCGGGTTCATCCATACCCGCATGCTGAAATCGTCTGTAAAACGATTAATACTGCCAACGCCTGGCACACGTAACAGTGCATCCTGCACAAAAATATTGGTATAGTTATCCAGGAAAGTAATGTCATGGGTCTCCTTCGGCGCATACACCGCCACCATCATCAGCATGCTGGGATTCAAAGCACGAACCGTTAGCCCGAGCCGGCTGGCAACAGCCGGTATAAGAGGCGTTGCAATGCTGACCCGGTTCTGTACATCCAGCGCGGCCACATCAATATTGGTTCCGATACTGAATGTAACATTCACCGACATCAATCCGTTGTTGGTGCTGTTGCTCTGCATATATTCCATGCCCGGTGTTCCGTTCACCTGCGCTTCGATTGGTGTGGCCATCGTCTGTTCCACCGTCTCCGCATCGGCTCCGGTAAACTGACCGTTTACCTGCACGATCGGTGGCGTAATCTCCGGATACTGATCCACGGGAAGATTCAGAATACAAATTGTACCGGTTATCACCAGCACGATGGATATCACGATGGCGGTTACCGGTCTCTTAATAAATGTATTCGCGATCATATGAAAGTTCCTTATTGCCCCCTTTGGCCGGCAGCTCCTTTTTGAGGCGATGGTTTTTTTGTAGCGGTTGTTATTTCGGATCCGTCGTGAATGGCCTGGACTCCGTCAACCACTATCCGGTCGCCGTCTTCGATGCCTGATTTGATGATCTGGTCGGCACCAATCACCTGCCCGACTTTTACTTTTTTCTGAAATGCACGCAGAGATATTTTTTGCTGTGATGAATCACCGTCTTTTTTAACGCCTGGATCGCCGTCATTTTTCTTTATGGAATCTGCGCTGGCAGTGAGTAGCGTGTCCCTGGCCACAAACACAAAAAATTCTCCCATTTGCTCCACAATTGCTTTGCCCGGAATAAGCATTTGCGGATTGGTATCAGAATTGTGCTCGCGCACCACACAACTAATACCTGCCTTTAATGTCATGTTCGGATTTGGGAAAACCAACCGCACGCGGATAGATCCTGTCTGAGGATCCACCGCTCTGTCAATGACAGAGATTTTGCCTATATACGGGTAAACCGAATTATCAGGCATCAGGAAGGTAAATAATGAATCCGGATGTGGTTTTTTGGGATGCTGTAGTTCTTCATAATGAGGCAACTGTTTTTCATTGATCAGAAAATCCACCGCAATGGGATCGATCGTTGAAATCGTATTTAATAAAGTGGTTCCAACCACCACCAGATTCCCCAGTTTTACCTGGCTGAAGCCAATGGTACCATCAAAAGGCGCATAGATGGTTGCAAATGATAAGTTTGTTTTTGCCGTTCGCAACGCATCTTCCGCAGCCTTCACCTGATTTTCTGCATTCTGTGCTGCGATCACGGCATGATCCAGAGTTTGTTTGGCGATCGCGTTGTGATTATTTAAATAGGTATAACGATCCGCATCCTGTTTGGCCTGTTGGGAATTACCCTGTGCTACTTTTAAATTAGAAACAGCCTGTTCATAGGCGTCCTGGTAGAGCGACTTGTCGATCTCATATAATTTTTGTCCTTTGTGAACGAGCGTGCCTTCTGTAAAAAAAATACCCGTTACATAACCCTGAACCTGCGGGTGCAGATCCACCTGGGCCAATGCCTGCGTTGTTGCCGGAAAATTATCATAATAATACACTTTCTGCGATTTCACTGTATACAGGTTCACCGGAACAACGGGATCGGCCGGAGGCGGTTTATGATTGCAGGAAAAAAACCCGGCAACACACAAACAAATGATGGTCGGTAAAATTTTTCCCATGAATGATGAAGTTTGTTTAATGATTAATATTTATAAAGCCCATTGATTTCTGCAGGTCTATTTTACTGGATAATACGCTGTACAGTGCATTCAGATAACCGATCTGTGAACTGATCAGATTGGATTCCGCCGTAATCACATTCAGGTACGGAACCACGCCCTGCTGATACTGAAGGGAAACAATATCATACACATTTTTTGCCAGCGCCACATTGTCCTGCATGGTATAGAGGTTATACAAATTGCCCTTATAGCCGGCAAGCGCAGTAGTATATTCTGTATAGATCTGCGACCTGAGTTCAGTCTGGTCCCACTCAAGCAATTGCTCCTGCAATTTCGCCTTCCTGATATTATTGGTACGATAAAACCCGGTAAAGATGGGGAGGCTTATCGAAAGGCCGGCATATGAATAAGGGTATAAATTCGAAGCGAGCGCTGCAAAACTGTTATTTTCAAATTCGAAATTATAATTAAAGAAAGCGGAAACAGTAGGAAGATAAGTAGACCTGTAATAATCGGTAACCTGATGCTGCAGCATTTGATTGGTTTGAAGAAGCTGGTACTCGATTCTCTTGTTAAACACCAGTTCCTGTGTGGTATCAAAACTGATATCACTTTTCATTTGCAGGGTGTCGAAAATAACATTGAACCGGCTCCTGGGCGGATAACCCATATATTGTTTCAGCGTGGCATATTGGGGTACTACATTCTCAACGGCTTGTTTGAGCTGCGCTTTTGTATTGTTCAGAGTGATGGCAGCTTCCTGATAGTCTGTCATATCCACGATCCCTCCTATATACTGCTGATATGCATCGTTATAATTTTTCGTAAGTCTGGCCGTGTCTTCTTTCAACACATCTATCTGCGCAATGGTCAGGAGCAAATTATAAAATGCCTTACTCACATTGGTAACCACGTCAATCTTTGCACTGTCTGTAATCTGTTCCGATTGTTTTACATACAGTTTTACAGATTTGGATGCGTATATCAAACCCGGACTAAAAATGGCCTGTGTTACTGAAAGAGCCGGAATAAAAGTATTTTCCACTCCCGTATGTACTTTGATCGGTGTCCCATTATTCTGAGAGTCAACGGTCAGCGCAGTAGGTAGCTCGAAATAATGTGTGAAGTTTCCGCCCACACTTACCTGGGGATACCAGCCTGATAAATTAATATCGTTGGTGGTTTTAGTGATGGCCTGGTTTAAAAATGCCCTGTTTAATCCCGGTTGATGTTTGAATGCATATTCTATACACTGGTCCAGCGTAAAGGATTCTGTACTATCTGCTCTCTGATAGGATTGCGATATCGCGGACATTGAAACCAACAACAGTCCGCTACAAAGGGAAATGAAAAAAATCCCGGTAATTATGTAAGATTTAAATTTTGCTGAATAAGGCAGGCCCGGCAGGGCAGGTTGAAGAAATCCATTCATCATGAACCAATTCCCGATTTAAAAAGTGAAGTTCAGACTTTAGTGCAAAAATCCAGCCTCCGCTTATCCTTTAAATTGGCCTTAACGGGCGTTTAACTTTAAATACTAATCAGCTTTACGCCATGCGCTTTCCGCTTTAAGCTTATTATGGTAATTGACTGGCCAGCCGTCGCAATTGGATTTCGGAGGCCTTGGCTGCGTAGTTTACATTCACCAGCTGGAAACCGGCGCTTTCAAAACTTTGCTGGGCCAGGGTTACGTCCACAATGGTGGCCGCTTTGTAGTTGAATTTCATCAGCACCAGGTTCAGGAGCTTCTGGGAGAGATCGTAATTCTGTTTTGCAGTTTCCAGTTGTTTCAGGTTATTGAGATAGGCCTGCCAGTTTTTAACGGCTGTGGAATGAATATTCAGCATCAGCGTATCTTTCTGCAACCTGGCCGTATTTACATTGATACCCGCTATCTGCTGTTGTCGCTTATAAATCCCCCCATTGAATATTGGTATCGTAAGACCCAGTCCCACATATGGACCGTATTGCTGATTCAGCGTATTAAAACCGGTTGGGGTGGAAGTGTGACTAAAATTATATCCGAGGTTGCCGGATACCGACGGATATCTGTATGACCCGACTTCCTTTTCAATATATTCGTTTATCTGGATCTGTTGATAGGCTGCCTGTATATCCGGATTTTGATAAGCAGCGCTCAATATAGAATCCAGTTGAATATTCTTATCTACCAGGATGGTGTCTTTGACTGTAATCACCGAATCAGGGTTCAGCACCATCAGCGTAAGCAGATCTGTTTTGTCCTGATCGATTACCAGTTGTTGTGCAATGAGACTCTGAAGTTGGGTATTCAGATCCACCTGACTTTGAAATAAATCTGCATCATTGGCGACACCTACATTTTGTTGTTGTTTAACAATCTCGAGTCTTTGACGGGAAGCTTTAATGGATGCCTCCAGTGTTTTCGCGTATTCCTGCTGGCGGACGATATCATAATATTTCAACATCACATTATATATCAGTGTCTGCACGCGTGAAATATATTGTTGTTGTGTTTGGGAGACCACTACGCCGAGACGGTTTTTTTCATTTACGATTCGGCTTCCTGCATAAATGGGAACAGTAGCAGCCACACCCGCATTTAACTGATTGGAACTTGCGTTCATGCTGCTTTTATTATTCAGCGGATTGTAATATTTCTGTTGCAGGCTCGTCAACTGCTCACTAACGGTATTGACTGATTGAACGACCGGCAGTCCACCGGCAATGCCGTAATTGTTGTTGATGCCGGCAATATCAACCACATTTTTGTAGATGGCAAGAGAAGGACTATTTCTCATAGCGATCACGATGGCGCTATCCAGCGTCACCTGCTGTGAATACACCTCTCTGGTCAGTAATACACAAAAAAGAAAAAATACAATCCGGGTCATTTACATTTTTTATTTTGACCTTACATTATAGTTGACGGTTGACGGTTGGCGGTTGGCGGTTGACGGTTGACGGTTGACAGTTGACGGTTGACAGTTGCACATTCACTCTTATACTCTTATACTCTTATACTCTTATACTCTTATACTCTTATACTCTTATACTTCACTTTCATACTTCCATACTTCCATACTTCCATACTTTTCTGTGTATGAGTGAGTGAATAAGTTATTCCCCCAGCCCCTTCACTTCAGTAATATTCTTATGTTTTCCTGATATATACGTATATACCGCAGGTATTACAAATAAGGTCAGGATCAGGGAAAAAAGAATCCCGCCTACTACCACGATACCCAGTGGAATCCTGCTCGTGGATGCGGCGCCAAGGCTCAGCGCAATCGGCAATGCACCCAATGATGTAGCCAGGCTGGTCATCAGGATCGGCCGCAAACGCTGTTGCGACGCTTCTATCACGGCAGCTTTTTTTTCAAGTCCGTGTGCCCTTTTCTGATTGGTGAATTCCACGATCAGGATACCATTCTTGGTTACCAGCCCGATCAGCATGATCATTCCGATTTCAGAAAATATATTCAGCGTTTGACCGAACAGCCACAGGCTTAACAATGCACCGGCAATGGCGAGTGGCACCGTCAGCATGATGGCAAACGGATCAATAAAACTTTCAAATTGCGCCGCCAGAACGAGATAGATCAATATCAGTGCGAGTCCGAATGCAAATAATATATTGGATGAGCTTTCCGCATAATCCCTGGATGTACCGGAGAGCGCGGTTTGGAATGTCGGGTCCAATACCTTCGCAGCGATCGCGTTCATGGATTTTATTCCGTCTCCAATGGTTTGGCCTTCTGCCAGAGAAGCAGATATCGTTGCAGCCTTATACCGGTTGAAATGATACAGCGTGGAAGGCGCACTGTTTTGTTCCATTTTCAAAACAGATGACAGAGGTATCTGGGCTCCCTTCGAATTGCGGACATACAATTTGGAAATATCCATCGGATCGTTTCGATTAGTCCTGTCTACCTGCGCAATCACCGGATATTGATATCCATTCTGAATAAAATAAGCCAGTCTTCCCCCGCTGAATGCGGCCTGCATGGCAGAAATAACGTCCAGTGTAGAGAGGCCCAGATCCTTAATCTTTATCCTGTCCAGCGTAATATCCACCTCCGGTTTGTTAAACTTGAGATTCACATCCACATTGGAGAATGTTTTATCCTTTCTCACTTCCGCAAGGAACTTGGGAATGGCTGCCTTCATCTTCTCCAGGTCCTGGTTCTGCAATACAAACTGAACCGGCAGACTGGTTCTGGAACCGGAACCGACGGCAATGGTTTGTTCCTGGATCACAAAAATACGCGCATCAATAAACCGGTTCATCTTCTGTTGCAGGAAGGCAGCGACCTCAGCCTGCGATCTCTTGCGGTCGCCGGGCGCCACGAGTCCGATACGAGGCTGTGATGTATTATTGGCGGGGCCAGCCGGCGTACGGACAAATACAAAATCTCTTTCGGGAATTGAGTCATACAGGTAGTTGGCGATACTGTCTGAAATATTCGACATATAACTGAAGCTGGTGCCCTCCGGCGCGGTGGCCGTCATGCGGATGGAGCTGCGATCTTCCAGCGGCGCCAGTTCACTTTTCAGGTTATTGAGCGTGAAAACAATGATGACTATACAGGCGGCTATGATTATCCAGGCGAACCAGCGGACTCTTAAAAACCCTTCCAGTAAACGGCGGTATCCATTTTCCATTCCTTTGAAAAACGGTTCTGTCCTTTCATAAAATTTTCCGTGTGAAGAGTTTTTTCTGGTGAGCACCACATTCAGCACGGGTGTAATGGTCAGTGATACAAAAGCGGAAATCAATACGGCTGCAGCCAGTACGATACCGAATTCACGAAATAATCTTCCGACGAATCCTTGTAAAAAAACTACGGGCATGAACACAACGGCCAGGGTCAGTGAAGTGGAAATAACGGCAAAGAATATTTCTTTACTGCCTTCCACGGCAGCCTTTCGCAGCGGCATGCCTTCCTCCAGTTTGCGAAAAATATTTTCTGTTACAACGATCCCGTCATCCACCACCAGTCCCGTAGCTAAAACAATCGCCAGCAGGGTAAGTATATTGATCGAGAATCCCGCAATATACATAATGAAAAATGTTGCAATCAGCGATATCGGAATGTCGATCAGCGGGCGAATGGCGATCAGCCAGTTGCGGAAAAAGAAAAAGATGACCAGTACAACCAGTGCGAATGCGATGAGCAGAGTGTCTTTCACTTCGCTGAGTGAATGACGGATGTTGATGGTGTTATCAATTAATACATTAAACTGAAGATCCTCCTTGTTGGACTGTTTGATGACCTCGAGTTTTTGATTGAACTCATTGGCAATCTCGATATTATTGGCACCCGGCTGTGGGATGATCGCAAGACCTACTGCATTTACGCCATTATATTTCCAGCTCTGTTCAGGGTTCTGCGGACCAACCTCGATCCGCGCAATATCTCCGAACCGAATGATGCCGGAGCTGTCTTCCCGCAAAATCACATTACGGAAATCAGCTTCACTGGTGAGACGGCCCTTGGTTTGTATGGTGAGTTCTGTATTATTCCCATAAATCTTGCCGGGTGGTATTTCAACATTTTCAGAACCGAGCGCAGTAGTAATATCATTAAATGCAATATTGTATGCATTCATCTTATCCGGATCCAGCCAGATACGCATGGCATATCCTTTGTCGCCGAACACATTCACCGAGCTTACCCCATCGATGGTTTGTAACTGTTGAACCAAAACATTGTCAGCATAGTCACTGAGTTGCAAAAGACTTTTTGTACGACTTTGTAATGCAAGGATCAGAATCGGATCACTGTTCGCATCCGCCTTGGTAACCACAGGCGGCGCGTCAATATCCAGTGGAAGATTTCTCGCAGCCTGTCCTACTTTATCCCTCACATCGCTGGCGGCACTTTCCAGATCAGCACCCAGGTTAAATTCAACAGTGATATTGCTGTTCCCCAGTGAGCTGGTAGAAGAAATCGTACGGATGCCGGGAATGCCATTGATTTGTTTTTCAAGTGGCTCAGTGATCTGGCTTTCGATGATATCCGGATTCGCACCGGTGTAAGATGTGGAAACGTTTATGATAGGCGGGTCAATGGCCGGATAATCCCTGACTGCGAGAAAATTAAATCCAACGATTCCGAAAAGGATGATCATCAGATTCATGACAGTAGCCAATACAGGCCGTTTCAGAGATAATTCCGAAATATTCATGCTTGGGTCGTTCTATTTTGCAGCTTCGTTATTATTTATAGCTGCGAATTCATCCAGGGTTCTTACATTTCTTACCTGGAGCGGGGCTTTCGGACGCGCAAATAATACCCCCGTTATAACGATCGTGTCACCCGGCTTTATGCCGCCTGTAATTTCAACATTGTTTGATAAACGGATGCCGGTTGTCACATTTGTAAAATTCGCAATCCCGTCTTTCACAACGACCACCTGATTATTTTTGTCATCCGGAATCAGTGCATTCGTTGGAATCATAATGGCCGATTTATTCAATCCGGAATGCAGGATCACTTTGGCAAAACTACCCGGATTTGCCTTGCTGTTTTCCAGTATGGCACGAACGGTCAAATTCCGGGTGGAAAGATTCACCTGCGGTTCAATAGCAATGATCTTTGCTTTCCTGGTCGTCCCGTTTTCATCCATGTCTACATCTACCATACCGCCGACTTTCACCGTTGAACTATAATCCTCGGGTATCGTAAAATCAATTTTTATTTTATCCAGTTGCAAAAGGGTTGCAATTAATGTGGACGGCGTAACATAGGCACCCACACTCACCTGGCGTAACCCGATATATCCGTCAAAAGGAGCCTTCAAAATCGTCTTGTCGAGCAAGGCCTGATTATATTCAATATCCGCTTTGAACCCGTTTACAATATTGAGCGCAGCGTCATAATCACTTTGATTCAATCCGTTTACCGCCAGCAGTTGTTTGTCACGCTGCTCGGTTTTTTCAGCCAGGTCCAGTGCCACTTTGCTTTTATCGAGCTGCGCCTGGAGATCTGCATTATTTATTTTTGCAATCAGCGTTCCTTTTGTGATCAGTTTTCCTTCGGGAACATATAAATAAGTCAAACGGCCACTCGCTTCAGGATGCAGTTCCACGTATTCATTGGCAACCACGGTACCGTTTACCTCAAGTGTATTCGATACCGGTTTGGCGGTGGCAATCAAGGCATCTACGACGATGGGGGGAGTAGTTTTTGGTTTGGAGGTATCGGTCTTTTGTGAACAGGCAAATAAGAAAAACCCTGGTAAAATAACTCCGAAATTTTTCAGCACCTGTTTATTCATTCAAATTCCTTGTTTAACCAACAATTTGTAAATCCAGGCCGCAAAGATAGCCACAAACGATTTTTTGAATGGCTAACGGCTCTTTTATTATTTAAACGGGTTAAATCGGTGTTCACTGTCCATTTTTCATCTTTCGGCGAGTGATTTCTTTATTGATTAATGCAAGTTCCCTACCCGTTTGTCCGCTGAGTGAACTGTTCTCTTCCGCCCTGCGCATCAGATAGGGAATCACGTCTTCGATAGGGCCAAAAGGAAGGTATTTGCTCACGGAGCATCCGGCCTTGGCAAGATTAAACGTGATATGGTCACTCATTCCATACAGCTGGGAGAAATGAATATGCGGATGTGCAAAAGGCAGACCGCGTTCACTGAGTAATTCCGTTGTCCGGAGATTACTGAAATCGTTATGCGAGGCTACGATGGTCGCAATATTTTCAATATTATCAATACAAAAAGAAACGCCTGCGTTGTAATCCCGGTCGGTCGAATCCTTGTCCTGCTGTATGGGTGAAGGATTGTTTTTCCTCGGCCCGGGCTCTTTCTTTCTCCATATAGGCGCCCCGCACCAGTTTCACGCCCAGTATAAAATCTTTGAGCACCGCTGCTTCCAGCATATCTTTTAAAAATGAAAGGCGGTCGTGCCGGTATAATTGGACTGTATTATACACCGTCACTTTTTCTTTATTAAATTCCGCCATCATTTGTATACTCAATACATCCACGGGATCCTGTATCCATGTTTCTTCCGCGTCCACCAGTACCGCAATGTTTTTTTCTGCGGCGGAAATACAAATCTTTTTCATCCGGGTACGAACCCGTTCCCATTCGGACAGCTCCTCTTCCGAAAAAGACGCCAGCGCCGCCGCATATCGCTTCATCAGCGGACCGGAACTTTCATCCAGCGATCGATCCAGTTTCTCGAGTAGTTCAAACCGTGCGAACCCGGTTACCTTGATGCTGATGAATGGAATATTGGGTTGGGAAGATGCGTATTTGATGACGCGGATGAATTCTTCGCAAGCCTTATCAAATCCGGCTTCTCCGTTATTGCCGCCTTCCACGCCATAATCCAGAATAGCCTGCACATGAAAGGCCGCCAGTTTTCTGGCCACCGGTGCGGTTTGTTCGAGGGTCTCACCGCCCACAAACTGCGAAAAAATGGTTTTACGGATAAGTCCCCTGATCGGCAAT
>Ga0206851_1207_pt1 | contig 14321 bp, 6 predicted proteins | sample Alteio_BWOrgCont_13_FD_152904 | JGI IMG/M metagenome (GOLD analysis project Ga0206851, IMG submission 152904) | Enriched cells from forest soil in Barre Woods Harvard Forest LTER site, Petersham, Massachusetts, United States -... | ecosystem: Environmental > Terrestrial > Soil > Temperate forest > O... | reverse complement strand
CGAAAATGCTCGGTCACGTCAATACGGATATTGTTCGGAAACACTCTGCCCCTTGGGTAGAGAAGATGGATCAGGCTCATGTCAGCCGGGTCGTAAAGAATTGGGGCGCTTAGAGGTAGAAGCTCAACTCATCGATTTGGAGTGATGTCTGCACGTCGAAACCGTGGGCTGTTAAATCGAAAATAGAGTGCCTGGTCCCGAACCGGATCCTGGAGCCTAATGGAACCTATTGATATTCGTTGTCTGCAACTGGTTTATTTGAACTGGTTGCGGGTGGGTTGTTGCCCTCGGTAGATGGATGAGGTTCTTGCAAGGTCAGACCGCTACGAAATCGTCTACAAACCAAAATGTATTAGAGGTCAGGTCTTGGGGCACCGCAAACTCTCGCGCTACTTTCACAAGGTGGGAAGTCAGTTCGCCGGAGATCTGTTGTTCACCATGGCTCTTGCCTGATGCAGGACAGCCTCGGCATCGGCTTTAAGTGCAGAGCTTTCGCATAAAGCTGCGAGGCCAGCGCTTGAGCGCGACCGCCCTACGTTGAGGAACAAGCGGGCAGCATCGATCAACATCTTGCTCGACGCTTACGGGATGGGGTTCCCTTCGCCCACCTTCAGCATGAAGTTCAGCAGGATCGTCCGCATCGCCAGGACCTCGGCCAGGATCGCCCGCTCCGCGGCCAGCGTCCCCATCTCGACCGATGAACCCAGCAGCACATCCCGCACCCACTCCGACAGCGTCAGCCCGGCGCGCTCTGCCCGCGACTCCAGCACACGAAGCTCCGCTTCGGAGACTTTGGTCCCCACGGACTTCGACCGCAGCTCGCGCTTCATTGCGCACCGCCACACGCACGAAGGCCGCACGACTCGCGTGCGGCCCGTGCTGCGTTCAAGGTCAGGCAGCTAAAGAAAAAATCTCTGCGTTTTGGATCGGCAGGGAGTCGGCTCATCCATGCACCCCGAGCAAGCGTGCATCGCACTCAGGGTCCACGAACACCGAGAGGCGTTTTTTCCTTTAGACGCTGACTCGCGCGGAGAGTTACCCTGCAGCAACCGAAGTTACTCTGCAGCACCCATCTGGGGGAGACGTGTCCACCCCTCCCGACGCCGTAGGCGGCGTCTGCGGAGAACAGCAAGCTATGTGGCCCAAGATGCCTTCGCCTGCGCTCGATAAGCGAAAAAGTAGATCAAACAGGATGCAAATGAGAGGGTGCAGATCTGAAATAAAACCCCTAGCACTCGCCACACCGCAGGCCGGCGATCATAGCGCATGCAGAAAATCAGCATTCCGATCCACAGCCAGAGCTGAGAAGCAAGGCATATTGCTACCGACAGTAGAACGAGAACAAAGAGTGCCAACACGCCGTGGGTTTCAGGAAGCCGCATTTCGCTCATCGGATAGAGGTATAAACCGATGATCTCTATGGCCAAAACCACGAGTGTGATGACGCTGCAGATTGCGAAGAGGAGATTCATTCGTTTCCCAAATATCCATCTGTTCTCTTTCATTCTGAACTCCCTTTGCGTATCTGCTATTCCCCTGATTTTCCAGATGAATCGGCGCTCACAGGCGACACCTACTGCTGTTGATTTGGCGGGAAGATCTGTCTTTGCGGTGCAGGGGCAGGGGGATTGATATTCATCGCACCATTGATGATTTCCTTGGCGCCGCCTACGACCGCCGGGAAGAAGGTCTTCGCGGCTGTCACTAGGTCCTTCGAATTCGCATCTACTTCCACGCCGCCTCCGGGTCCCTTTCCCTCCACCGTTGCAGTGACCCCCGCCAATGAAATCTCGCCGTCCGAACTCACCTTGACACTGGGCTTATCAGATCCGGCGGATACAGTCGGCTTTCCATCCGGCGTTGTCGGGGTTTGCATCGGGATATCGGCCTCCACCTTTCCAGGTCCGATCTTCGCTTCGATAGTGCTCTTGTTTTCACTGCTGATTTCCGGCTCCTTGTCACTAAATGGGTGGTACGTCACGCTGACCGACGATCCAGAAGAAATTCCAACCTTCAGCCCTAAGAAGCTGCCCTCGTCATGCGTGCCCGCGGTGGTGCTGACCTTCACCGATATCATGTCCGTGAGCGCCTGATAAAACTGCTTGCATGCATCACATTCGTGCCCGTCGGGATCTGCGTGACTGAGAGGATTGTTCAGGACATAACCGTAGAGGTTCAACGATTGCGGGTTGGTGAAATCAGCGTAGGGAACACCCTGCGGATTCTTGCTCCAGTCGGGGCTGAGGAAGCGTCCCATCGTAGAGGCATAGTACCTTGCTCCGAAGTAGTCGTTGCCGGATTCGGCGTCACGTTCTTTGCCGGTGAAGTGCAGAGCATTGGCATCGTCGGCTGTTGGGGCTGGGATAGCGACATCCGCGCAGTTCAGCTGGTCGCCATACGGAAGGCTCTGGCACTGCTCCTCGGGCCACCCTTGCCAGTCGGTCTGCACCCTTCGTGTTCCCAAAGAATCCGAGAGATGAAAATGCAACCCGCCCAAATCATATGTAGCCAGCTGCTCGCTACCCCCATAGACATTTGTTCTCTGCCAGTTTCCGTTTCCGTCTGTCGTAGTGAGTTGGCTGCCACTCTGACCCAACACATAATTCTCTGTCAAGACTTTGCCGCTCTGGGAGGGATTACAGGACAGGGGTTGAGAGACTGGGTTTGAACTCGGCGGAACGCTCTCTTTCGCCACCCGGCGTCCCTCAGCATCATAGATGTATACCGTTGCCACTGCGCCACCTGAAACAGGGTAACTCTGCACAGCGCAGAGTCGACCTTCGGCGTCATAAGAATAGTAATTTTGCCCATCGAAGAGAATGTCGCCAGTCGAGTCGTAAGTGTACACGGCAGACATGGCGGAAGTTGCGATTTGATTGGCCGCATTATAGGAGGCTGTGGGAATGGCGCTGGTGCAGGACTCCGTCTGCTGTGTTTCAACAGTACGATTTCCAAACGCATCGTGCCTGAAACACAAATTCTGATTGGCATCCTGGCTCGGCGCTCCTGAAACAGGAACACCGGACGTCAGGCGATTGAAGTTGTCGTACGAGAAGTTCCAGATGCCCATCACCGAATCGTTATAGCTCAGTACCTTGCCAACGGGATCATAGATTGCGGAATAGCTATATACCGGGCTGTTCGGAACCAGCGTGGGCTCGTTCACGGCAATGCTCACCGTCTGAGTCACCACTTCGTAGTCCGTCGTGTTGGTAGGCGTGAAGGTCACCGAGAGTGTGCTGGTGCCCGGCGGGAGCCTCGTCCCCGTCGCGGGCGTGTAGACGAAGGTTCCCGGAATTGACGCGCTGGCGTCCAATTGCGTCGCGGAAAGAAGCGTACCGTATGTGATCGCAGCCGGCGCCGGCCACGTGACGCCTGGCGATGCTACGTTGATTGTCAGCGTCTGCCCGGTCGAAGACGCGGCATTGTAGTTGCCATTTCCCAGATAATTCACCTGGATCGTGTGAGGGCCGATGGCCCACGTATTGACGGTCGTTGCGGTATAACCGCCGGAACTGGTCAGAGTGTCCGTTTGCCAGCTCCCACTGTCGAGTTGGTACGCGACGCTGCCACACGCGCTGTTGCAGCTCACCTGGACGGTGACCGTTGTGGTTTGCCCGTACGCGATCGAATCGTTGCCAATGACAAACGAGATTGCAGGAGTGGCCTTGTTCACTGTTAAACTCACGGATTTGGTGGCCGTTGTATAGTCTGTGGTATCGGTGGGCGTAAAGGTGACCGACAAAGTGTCTGTGCCGCCGGCCGGAATGGTTCCCGACGCCGGGGAGTAGGCAAACGTGCCGCCGACCGACGCAGTTGCATTCAGTTGGGACGCGGACAATGCGGTTCCGTATGTAATTGCGGCAGGAGCAGGCCAAGTGATCGTTGGCGTCGTTTGACTCACACTCACGCTGACCGTGGCCGTTGCGGTTGTGTAGTCGCTGGTATCGCTTGGCGTGAACGTGACTGAGAGAGTGTCGGCTCCTTTGGAAGGCACAGTGCCTGCCGCAGGACTGTAGACGAACGTGCCGCCTACGGATGCGGTCGCGTTGAGTTGCGTCGATGACAGGGCGGTCCCATAGCTGATGGAGGCAGGCGTTGGCCAGGTAATCGTCGGCGTCGCCTTGTTGACCGTCAAAGTCACGCTTTTGGTTGCGGAGTTGTAGTCGCTGGTGTCGGTCGGAGTGAAGGTGACCGACAGAGTGTCAGTGCCCGCCAGAGGGGTCGTCCCTGAGGCGGGGCTGTAGGAGAATGTGCCTCCCGCAGAGGCAGTCGCATTCAACTGGGTTGATGAAAGCGCGGTTCCATAGCTGATCGCTGCAGGTGTTGACCAGGTGATCGTCGGGGTCGCCTTGTTGACGCTCAGACTGACACTTTTAGTCGCGGTGTTGTAGTCGGTGGTGTCGGTGGGAGTAAACGTGACAGAAAGGGTATCTGTACCTGCCAGCGGTGTCGTGCCCGAAGCGGGAGTGTACGCGAATGATCCGCCAACCGATGCGGTCGCGTTAAGCTGGGTTGCGGAGAGAGCCGTACCATAGGTAATGGCGGCGGGAGTCAGCCAGGTAACGGTGGGGTTTGCCTTGTTAACGGTCAAGTTCACCGATTTTGTGGCGGAGTTGTAGTCGGTCGTATCGGTTGGCGTAAACGTGACCGAAAGAGTATCAGTGCCGGCCAACGGGGTTGATCCGGAGGCGGGACTATAGGAAAACGTGCCTCCAGTGGATGAGGTTGCATTTAGCTGCGTGGATGACAGCGCGGTTCCGTAGGTAATAGCTGTCGGCGTAGACCAGGTGATGGTCGGCGTCGCCTTGTTGACGGTCAGACTCACACTTTTGGTCGCGGTGTTGTAGTCGGTAGTGTCGGTGGGGGTGAATGTGACCGAGAGCGTATCGCTGCCCGCCAGGGGCGTCGTGCCAGAAGCGGGCGAGTACGCGAGGGTTCCGCCGACCGATGCGGTTGCGTTGAGTTGCGTGGCTGAGAGAGCCGTTGGATAGGCGATAGCGGCTGGCGTGGCCCAGGTGATCGTTGGCGTCGCCTTGTTTACCGTTAGACTCACCGAGCCAGTCGCATTTGTGTAATCTGTGGTGTCCGTTGGGCTGAATGTAACCGTGAGAGTGTCAGTACCCGTTGCAGGCGATGTGCCCGCAGCCGGACTGTAGGAAAAACTCCCGCCTATCGACGCCGTAGCGTCCAGTTGTGTCGCCGACAGGGTCGTGCCATAGGAGATCGCGGCCGGGGTCGACCACGTAATCGTCGGCACAGATCTACCGCCCGTGAGAGTTGAGCAGCTTGCATTGAAGGCTGAGGTTGAGAAGTATTGGGTGTTATAGGTCGATGATGTTGTACAGGAATAATCCGAAGACATCCCTGCAGTTTTTGCAGTCAGCGTAATCACGCTCCCGCTGAGAGAGGCAGTAACGGGCGAGTTGCTGGCGCTCAGGGCAGTTTGTAGCAAGGATGCGATCTGGGCGCTTGTCTGCGAGGGCCCCCCGTAGGACGCAGACGCCGAGAATCCGTCTACCAAAACCGTCACCGTTCCGGAATTCCAGACAGTAGCCGGGCAATTTGTCGGTGCAGGCGGAACATTCCCCTGACAGGGATTGTAGGTGTAGCTCTGGGAAGACCCGGTAACCGTTGCGGGCCCCGACGCAGAGGTCGCCTGGGCGTGCACTGACGATGTACTCAAACAGCCGAGGAATAGCAGCACCAGAATCAGCGTTGGGGTGTGGGTAGCCACCGTCTTTTTCACCGGCGACTGCTCAACGGCCACCGGTAGAAATCGCTCCTGGTGCTCGCTCTTACCGAATAAGGCCGTCCTTGGCTTTGCTGACCCCATCTTGATCCCCCCTCAGCCTGAATCCGCTTCCTCATCGTCGTGCCTGCTTGACCAACCTCGATTGATGAGGCTAGCTAATTGGAAGGCACGCTTCCCGTGTCAAGTTCGCAACTCGTACGTGCGCGTTTGTCATAGCTTCGGGAGGTCGTGAGACCGCTCCCGAGGATCGCGTTCATCAGTGCACCAAATGGAGAATAGGACGGGGATGTCCCTGCCGTGTTGCACTGAGAAGATGAACCCGATTGAGCTGAAAACATGTTTGAAGTCGGAAGCGTGGTCCAACTGCTGACCATCGACTCAAGACGACCAGCCCCGCCGAAGACGCTTGTGAACGTCAGCGGGCCACCGCCGGCCCCGGGGGTGCTTGATAGGCCATTATTGTATTGAGTCTGATTGCCGGCGTAATCGTACTTGTAGCCAACCACAAATTGAGTCGCGCTGGCGCAGTTGAGCGGAGTGCACTGCTGCTCGCTCTCCAAGCGACCCATTACATCGTGGACAAGAATCGCTCGAGCAGTTAGCGCACTTACGGGAACGGTGCTTTGCGTACCCAGCTGGCACGAACCAGCCTGGGTCCACTCCAACGTCAGATGTCCGACTGGCGCAGGATCCGAAGCGGAGGATATGGGTTTGTCGAATTGATAGCACGAAGACGGAGTACCATTCGCGTTTGTCGAATAGGTCTTTGCCGTCACACGATTCAATTGGTCGTACGTAAATGAAGTTGTTACACTTCGGGCGTCCGTCTTGGTGCATGGAGCACTCAGGTTTCCGGCGCAAATGGACCCGCCTACAGGATAGGTGTAAATTGATGTTCCGCTCTCAGGATTGTATGCAGTGAGGAGTCGGCTAAGACTGTCGTACGTGAACCTCCGTTGAACGTCGCCGGCACTACCGTAGGCGCCGCCCCATTGATCGACCTGACGCAGGTTCCCCAATGCATCGTACTGATAGTCGGTCTCGGGCTGCGTATTGCTCGCGTCCTCGACAACTTCGACCAGACGACCGAGGCTGTCGGAGGTGCGCTGCCAATGATGGCCATCCTCGTCTGTCTCGTCAACCCATTCGCCTGGTTGGGAGTTGCTGCCAAGGTGCCCCACGCAGTTGGCTTGGCCCGCAATTTGAAGTCCGTCGTAGCACCACTGCTTGATACTGGGGTACTGAGCGGTGTTGTCTGGATTCGTCTGTATCGTCTTTCGATTCAGCACATCGTACGCGTAGCTGGTGACGCCGTATGTTGGGTCCGCAGTCGTCCGATACGGATTCGAGGTCGAAGCGACCCGCCCCAGCGAATCGTATGCGGTATCCGTGAATGTCGTGCCGTCAGGGTCGCTCAGCAACCGTGTCTCAATCTGCCGGCCCAGAGGATCGAACTGATACTGCATGTCGATATTGCCGGAGTTGGTCACGCAAGCATCCCCTCCGTTAAGACGTGTTATTTTATCAACCGTCAAGGCGGCATCATTGATTAAGAAGTGGATGCTTCCCCCATCGGGCAACTCGACACACACTAGACGATGAAGCACGTCATAGGTGTAGGTCGAGGGCTGCTGGTTTAGATCTTTCATACTTGTGAGAAGGCCTGTATTAAAGTCGTAGGCACCTGAAACGCTCTGACCGAGCGCGTTTGTTGTCCCTGTTACATATGTATGCGTAGCGGAGTCGTGAGTGAAACTGGTCGGATTGTTCTTTGGGTCCATCGATTCCTCAATCGTTCCCAAGTCCGATATGAATGCCTGGGACGTCAAGGATGTCCCTGAGAGAGTTGTACTGGCGCAGGGACTATTTGACGCTATCTTGCTGGTCACCGATAGATTCCCGCGAACCGAATTTGGAGCTGCGCCGTGACCGACAAAGCTATTACTGGGATCAAGCGAGACGAAGTGAGCGGAATCGTCGTACGTATAGTCAGTCTCTTCGCAGTCGTTTCCGGTCCCATCCAGCGTCTTTACGGATTGCGGTAAATCGAGGAGGTTAGCTGAAAAATACGCTGGGGATGACTGCCACAGAAAACTAGAGGTCTCTCCCTGCAAAATCGTCGATCCTCCGAAAGCCGTGGCTGTTTGGCTAACAATATTGCCCAGTGTCAATGGATATGGTCCCGAGTGGTATCCAAGCGCTGTCATATTCGGATAGATCATCGTCCCCGAATCCGGAGTGCGAGTTTCTACAGTGGAGCCGACGCCAGGGATGGTCGTAGTAATCTGAGTAGCTACTACGTTGTATGCAGAGGAAATATCCTGAGGATTGATGCCACCTTGATACTGAGTCACGACCGTCTTCAGAAGAATTGGTCCATTACTAGTGGTTTGATAATATGCCCTGCTTGTTTCATAAATAGACGAGTCGGGTGCCCCAATTCCAAGTGGTTCAAACTGGTACTGGATCGTGTTTCCCTGGGGATCAATCACACTACCTGCCCCACCCGCTTCGACTGATCCTCCAAGGTTATATTGCCATACACTTGGCGGCGTGCCGTTCTGGGGGTTCACCGTCCGTTTCGTGATGTAGAAGGGATTGGGCGCCGCAGGAGAGAGGCCCCCTCCGGTTGTATAGTCGAAGGAACAGTCGAATTGTTCACCGGCCCAGGAATAAGCGATCGTCCCTCCTGTTGGTAACGTAATTTGGGTTAGAGCGCCTGCGGAATCATAAGTGAATTGCCACGACTGGTCGTTAGGCAAAATAAGCCCGGTAATGAGTGATGCTGAAGGTGTATCGTCCCTAAAATCGACGTTGTATCCGTCGATTCTCTGATTCGGACAGTTGAATGGCAACGTGATTGTGGTCGTCTCAGAGCAAAATGTAAAGGTTTCTGGCTGGCCGCCGTAACCTGGAACCGTCCATGTACTCGCAGAGGTCGTCCCTGTGGGGCAACCACTGGGAACAGTTGTCAGGGCGACAAAATTGAGGGCTATTGATCGCCCCATTGAGTCTTGGAAAGTACCTGTGCTTTCGCTAAAAGCAATCTTGTTCCCGTTGCGGTCCACCATCGACCCCCCGTCCTCGAGATATTGAATCCCCTTCCTGTCGGTAACTACCTGGGTCAACGGGTTGTAGCGCAAGCCGGTAGCGTCCATGGACTCCTCAGGGCCGCCGATGGATCCTGTAGAAGAAAACTCATGCATGCCGCCATCCGGATCCCATACCGCGTCGACATTGCCGCCCTGTCCCGGATCGCAATCGGGATCCGGAGGGGCATGTGTCTGTGTGCCTTGATCGCCCCCAGCAAGAATGCCTGACGCCCCAGAGCCAAAGGCCTCCTCGTCATGGTCCATTGCAGCATTCATACTATTCAAGTCATAAAAACTTGGGTTTGGTTGTGCACATGAGCCTAGTTGATAGACAACATAAAACGGTCCCGGCGACCAGCGCCCATTCCAGGTCAGTTTCAACGAAGGGATGGTGGTAAGTTTAACTTCATCAAAAAGGTTCGTTCCAACAATGTTTATTTGGTGCCACCAGAGTGTGCGGCCGATATTGAGGCTGAGATAAAACGACAAGTCCAAGTCGCCCCGCTGAGGAAATGAAACAACTGGAATATGCAGGTTTACGCTCCCGCTGCTCAGGTTGACAGTGTCAATGTCGCCGCCCTGATAGCTCCCATACGGTTTAATTCCGATGTCGAAGTCAGGTGTAGTCTGACTGGATGCTGTGACGGCCGCCAGAAAGAGGCACACGATTGCCAAACACTTGTGCATACTTCCCCCGCTACTGCAGGTTAAAGTCCGAAACGTTGATCGTGGGATTGAGGGTAATCGTGTCGACCTGATAAGAAATTACGAATCCCTCTGAAGGGCCATGAAGCTCTATCAGTTGGGGCAGCATTATCCCCGACTCCGTCTGGTAATTGAGGAATTTGGCGCGCAACACCTCACCCGGGGAAAAAGGGGTAAGCCCGGGTGCGTAATATCGGACCGAAACGGGAAGATTGGTCTGCGGGTCGAAGGTCCACAGCTCTTCAGGACTTAACTTGCCCGATACGTTCTGAAATCGAATCACAACCCTCGCGGGATTCGCCGTGTCTGTCTGACTGGCGGTCGGCTGCGAGATCACTGCAGCCGGGCCTGCGAGACAAGCCACAAGATAGACAATCGGTATGTCGAATGGGATATGTTGGACGTAGGAGAATTTCGTCAGCGGGAACACTGTCCCGCCATTTACCTGTGCAACGGGAGAACCATGCCCGCTGGCGAGACTCTGCTTATGTCCGTCCTCTTGCCGAGAGTAATCATATCGATATTCTCTGCCAGCCTCTTCCCATTTGAAATTATCGACACGAGTGCCGCTTGTTTGAACACCAGTGGTCACCACGGCCTGGATCGAGCTGATTGTAGCCAACCCTCCCGAGGCGGTAATTGCAGTGTTGAGAATACCCAAGGAGATCGGGTCCACGGTTGCCGATTGGGCTTGGGAAGAACGCGGTTCGGCGCAGCACCAGCACGCGAGCAGGAAGATGATTACTGTCTTCGATTTCAAGCTTCACCCCATACGAACCACGGGCGCAACGCAGCCTGCGTGGTTGAGCATTCGTTTAGCGGACAGATCGCACCGGGGTAAAGGAGACCAAGGAATCTAAAGTTCGACGACAGCTAGTGTCTTTTTTCTTGGACGCAATCGTAGATGACCTTGCCGTATTCGTCAAGCATAAAGTCTAGATCGAAACTTAGTCAAAAAGACTGCCCGTAGCAGTGTTCGGGTGTCCCGTATCACCCTCACAGGGTAAGGCGTCGGTGCCGGTTCCACCTGCTTTGCCCCCCCGGCGCTCTTCTCAGTCGTGTGCGCCTCCGTCGGTCGATCACATCAGTGATGCTTACCACGCATAGCGCGGCATTCGAATGCCGCTGCCCGAGCAAAGCGACCGCCCCTGTCTCACAGGATGAAGAGCCTCCAAAGATTCGAAGATTGTATTGACTTAGGGTCTGAAATCGCGCATAGATAATGGGAAACCTCGAAACTAATGCTTCTGTCTCGAACAAACATGGCCGGCGAAAGGGCTGGCCAGGTCAACCTGTAAATTCCAACGTCGAATCAGATCGGTGAAATCCATGAAGGGCCGTGTTTTCCTGCTTTTTCTGCTGACAGTCGCCCTCCTCCATTCCGCACCAATTCGGGCTCAGATATTCAGCAATCCAGTGCGAATTCCCACGCCGGTAGACCCTTACAGTGTTTTCGCGGTCGACCTCAACGGCGACGGTTTACTCGACCTCCTCTACGGAATCGGCAGCGTCAACTCCATCCCAGGTTCCATGAACACGTTGATCGCCCAGCCTTCCGGCGGCTATGCTCCAGGACCGGTTCTGACCGTCCCTGTCGGCGTCGGCGCTTGCCGCCCGTCGGACGTCAATCACGATGGAAAGCTGGACTTGGTCTGCATCAACTATCTCGATGCCTGCGATTCCGAGATCGCCGTCTTTCTCGGCAATGGCGATGGATCCTTTCAGAACGCTATCTTCAGTGGCCTGATGCAGTCGAATTGCCTGTGGGACAACTTTTACCCCGAACTCTATGCCCCGGCTGACCTGAACTCCGACTCTTATCCGGATCTCACCGTCGGCGATACTTACAACTTTGAATTATTCGTCTTGCTCGGCGATGGAACGGGCCACTTCACGGTGTCCTCCACGATCGCGCCTGCCTCGGTTCAATTCACCAACACCTATGTCGCCGACCTCAATGGCGATCGCAAACCCGACCTGGTTTCTTCTTATGGACCGTGGGTGTACCTCGGAAACGGCGACGGAACATTCTCCCCCGGACAGAACAACGGCAACTTTGGCTCCTGCAACCTCCACGACATGGAAGGCAATGGCCATCTGGATGCCGTGTGCGTGACTGCTCTGGCCCAGGGCGAAACTCTAACCGGGGCAAACCAGCTCGCCGTCCTCCACGGCAATCCGGATGGAACCTTCAATCCCACTCCGATTGCCAGTCAGACCTTCGGCAACCCGCAGGGTGGGGCCGGGGCCATTGAATCTCCAACAGCGATCGTCGATGTCAATGGCGACGGCATTCCCGACATCGTCGCCTATAGCCCCGATGGGCTTTCTGTTTTGTTAGGTCAGCCGAACCTGCAGTTCGCTGCGCCCGTTCACTATGCCGTGGGGAATTACGGGGCCGTCATCAATAACACCAGCCAGCTCGTCGATCTCAACGGCTACCCCGACATTGTCGCTACCGGCTCGCTGGGACTCTACATTAGCTACGGCAATAAGAATGGCATGTTCAGTGCCCCGCCCGCCTATCCAGTGGCAAGTCTGCTGGGCGCGATGACGGTCGGTGATTTCAACGGCGACGGCATTCCCGATATCGCGGCCACAGGCGATAACAATATTGAATTGTCTTTGGGCAACGGGGACGGGACGTTCCAACCACCTGTAGCTTTGCCCAATGGCACTCCCACCTTCGCCAATGGCAACTTCGGATTCACAATCACCCACGGTGATTTCAGAGGAACCGGCAGGCAGGACATCCTCGCTATCGGTTCGCCAGGCACCTACGACTACGAATCCTACGTCCTCTTCAACAACGGCGGAGGCTCGTTTTCGCCTCCGCTCCTTGTGCCCAATTCCACCGTGCTGCGGCCGAATGCAGAGCAGTTCGGCATTGCGGACTTCAACGGCGATCACCGCGACGACGTTCTCACCACGAGCATCAATCCCAACTCCGTCAGTGTCGGGCTCTCCAACGGGGACGGCACCTTCAATACCGTCACCACCGTACTGCCCAATACCGAATCTGGCTACGTTCCCTTTCCCGCTGTCGCTGATTTCAATAAGGATGGCAAGATCGATCTCGCTTACCTCGCCGGGTCCAATTTGAATGTCATGCTGGGCAATGGAGACGGCACTTTCAACACAAACGCTCAGATCTTTCCTATCCCTCCCTATCAGGGACTAAGTCAGGGTAACCAACCGCTCGGCGTGGCCACCGGAGACTTCGACGGCGACGGTAACACCGACATTGCAGTCCTCACCCTCGTGGGGAACCTGGATCCCCCGTCAGCCGGGTACAGTGGGTCCGCGTCGGCCCTGTACGTCTTCTATGGCAACGGAGATGGCACGTTCTCGGCTCCCGTCGCAGTCGGCAGCTCGAGTCAGGGCGGCGACACAATCTACGCTGCGGACGTCAACAAGGACGGTCGCGACGATCTCATCATTCAGGCCACCGGCACTGAAGCCATCGGATCCTCCATACCGGGAGATTTCGTCGAAGTCTTTCTCAGCGAGCCGGACCGCCTCTTTGGCCCCGCGGCCGTTTACGAAGTTGGCTGGCTCAGCAGCGCCGGCTTTGTCGCTGACGTGAACGGAGATGGCTATCCCGATCTGCTGATCTCGAACAGCAGTTACTGGGAGAGCGGTTATTCTACCCTCTCCAGCAACTCGGTCACTGAGCTGCTGAACCTGGGACCCGCCACCAACTCCGCTGTCCAGGCTTCGAACACCGCCCTCACAGCTTCCGCTACCTCTTTCGTGGCGGGCACTTCCGTTACGTTCACGGCTACTGTCACGGGTGCGCCTGCGAATGGCAATACGCCGACCGGGTCCGTGCGGTTCGCTGACCAAACCGGAATCCAGTCAACAGTCCCCCTGGTTCTGTCCGGCTCCGGAGCTGCTACAGCGACCTTCACGACCAATGACATAAGTCCCGGCAAAGATACGATGGGCGCCGCTTACCTCGGAGACGGTGCGTTTGGGCCCAGCTTCGCAACCGCATCGCTTACTGTGAGCGGCCTTGCCGATACCGTCGCCTTTAACTACGCGCCCAAACCCTGTCCCTCTCAATGGCGCAGGTACCATCAACGTTACCGTGACCAACCCGGCCGGAAGTTCAGCTGCAGTCCCCTCCGGTTACGTCGAGTTCTACGATGGCTCATCCGTTATCGGCGGACCCATCACGCTATCCGGCGGATCGGTCACCGACAACATCGCCTTTTCCACCATTGGACCTCATGCAGTTACGGCATGGTATTCCGGAGATTCTATCCACGTCTCCAACTCTGCTAAGGAGACGGTTACGGTGCTCGTACAACCCGACGTTTCGATCAGCACCCCCAATTCCATCACCACGGACCAGGTGCTTTCCGCCGTCATCACCATCAGCGGCAACCCCGGCGATCCCACACCGACAGGGTCGGTGATCCTGACCGCCTCGACCACCCTCGGCGGCAGCGGCTATACCACGTCCCCCGTCCCCCTGAGCGGCGGTATTGCAACTGTCAACATCCCCGCGGGAACCCTCGCAGTAGGCACCTATTGGCTCACTCCGGTTTACACGCCCGATGTTGCGAGTTCCTCGACTTACATGAGTGCTTCGAATATCTTCGACTACATTTCGGTCACGGCGCCAACGCCAACCTTCACCGTCAGCGGCACCGCCCTTTCCGTCACTCCCGGCGCGACGACGGGCAATACATCCACGGTGACGCTGACGCCGATGGCGGGTTTTACCGGAGACGTAGCGCTCTCCGCGACGGTCACGTCAAGTC
>Ga0206851_1206_pt1 | contig 14329 bp, 7 predicted proteins | sample Alteio_BWOrgCont_13_FD_152904 | JGI IMG/M metagenome (GOLD analysis project Ga0206851, IMG submission 152904) | Enriched cells from forest soil in Barre Woods Harvard Forest LTER site, Petersham, Massachusetts, United States -... | ecosystem: Environmental > Terrestrial > Soil > Temperate forest > O... | reverse complement strand
TCCGTAACCAGGCAATGTCGTATTTCAAAGCGGTCATTTGCTGGCCCAGGACATCATGTATCTCCCGGGCAATAGAGGTTCGTTCGAGCTCGCTGATGGTCTGCATGTGGTTCGACAAATCCCGCAATTGAATATTCATTCCTTCCAAATCTTCTTGTGCTTTTTTGCGTTCGGTGATATCATATACAAAACCGACCAGCCGTTTAAATTCACCTTTCTCATCAGCAACCGGGATCACCGTAACCAAACCAGTTTTTGTTCCGGATGGATAGTGCGAGGTTTCTTCCCATTGCATGGATGTTTTATTCCGGATCGCGGTATTGTATTTTTCAAGAACCATTTGCAGTGAGTCGGGAGGTATCACTGCATCCAGATTTTGATTCATTACCTGATCAGGTTTTAGACCGGTGGCCTTCAGAAAGGCATCATTGACCGAAATAAATTTGTAGCGGTTCCCGGCATCCAGGCTAAGCATGAAAATAATATCGTGCGTGGAGGAAAAAATGAGTTGAAGATTCTGTTCGTTGTAGTTCAGTTTCTGCTCAGCCATTTTTTTTGTTGCGGTGTTCCGGATCCCTTGCACGGCATAGGATAGGTTGTCGGTGACGGATGTCAATACACCCACTTCGCCCGCATCAAACGACTCGGCATTGGAGGAGTATATGGTGAGGCAGGCGAATACCTTGTTATCGATCATCAACGGAAAGGATGCTGCCGATTCATAACCGTACTTCAATGCATGGGGTTTCAGAAAGGCATAGTCAAGATTCTGCACAATATGGTTGATGATGACCGGTTTTCCGCCGAGCACCGCTTTTGCAGTAAGGCCTTTCGGGTTTGGATCTGACTCGGCAAGGTATACCTTAATATCACCTGCGTGGCTTCTTTCTATCCCTGCCATCATCCGGGGGGTGATTACCTGATTGGGCTCATCCTCCCCAGGCGTCATTCCAATCCAGACCGTTTTATAATTCCCCTGTTCGCCAAGAAGGGAGCAGATGTTACGCATCAGTACTTCCTCATCCTTCTCCTGTAAGATGATCTTATTCGCATTGTTGAGCAGGAACAGTTCCCTGTTTAGCTTACGCAATGCCAGCTGGTTGTTTTTCTCATGCACCACATCGCGTATAATAATGCTGGTACGCTCTTCTCCTGCCGCATCCGAAAAGACCGACGTAGTCATGTCTGCCGGAAATCGCTCTCCGCCCTTTCTGATGAACGTCATTTCGCCGTAGGCTCTCCCGGTTCGTCTGCGTTGTTCCAGAATATCAGCCAGACGCGGATCGGAGTTGTCAGCGATGCCTGCTCTGCCGGCCTGACGCAGCTCAGCCTCCGTCATCCTGAACATGCTGCAGGCAGAGGGATTGGCATGGAGTATCCGTCCGTCGGGGCAGGTCAGCAGGATTCCATCCATACTGTTTTCGAAAAGTGCCCGGAACTGTCCATCACTCTCTGCCTTCTTTTTCTCGGCAAGGACACGCTCCGAGATATCTATCCCGATACCGATCAGACATCGTTTGTTTTGATAGTCTATCGAATATCCATTGAAATAATAGGGTATAAACCGTTTGTCTTTCGTGTAAAAATCGGCTTCAATGTAAGCTTCGCCTTTTTCGAACACCTCGGCAATTTTTTGTTGAAGGATTTCCTTCTGGGCGCCCTCAAAAAAATGCAGCGGATGCATCACACTTATTTCCTCAGCTGAGTAACCGGAAACAGTCTCGAAGTTTTTATTCCAGTGGATAAACTTTCCGGTATCGTCATAGAGGTACAGCAAACCGGGGAGACTGCCGATGACATAACCGGCCAGGCTGTTTTCCATGAACCCCGCAACACCTGTTTTCTCGCGGTGGCTCACATCCTCGAGGAAGAGAAATAACTCATCTCCGGATGAAAAAACATGGATACTGACAAGGATTCCATCGGGCAGCCATATTTCTTCCATGTACCCGAACTCTTTTTTTTCTGCAGCTTCCAGACAGGCTTTGTATAAAGGACTGCTCTTTAATTCAGGAAATGAATCCCAGATGTTTTTTCCTTTCAGCTGATTGATGGAGTGATGCATAAAACCAGCGATGTCTGCATTTCCATTGGCGACTCTCCAGGTTTTATCCAGCACAAGGAAAGCAGTATGCCTCTCCATAGAAGTTGGATGGGGCGTGTGTTTTTGTTTTTCCTTTTCTCTCATCTGCCTGTTGATAATGAGTTCGACCCAGATAATGGCCCACGTGTGTGAAAATCCGACGCTGCAGGCTGAAAATCAAATGAGGAACTTCGGTGAATCAACGCACAGGGAGCTGTGATTCCGGAAATACCGGGACTTGTATGAAAATAGCTTCGGGGACTAGACATGGGGGTGTTGAAATACGGCAGCGTGAATATCTAATGCTGAATGTCAAATGTAGGGAAAAGGAGGAGAATTGCAAGGCCCGGATCACCTCTTCCGATCACTTTAAACGCGCCTGGAAAACGTAACGGGATGGCTTTAATTTTTAAATCTTGCTTTTTGTTGTGAAAATATAACCTTTTGAAATGTGCTCACTACGTGTATTTAGTTATTCAATGTTATCGCTCCTCACTACTTGAATATATGTATTTATATTATTTACCTATACGCATAAATATTGAAATACCCTTGGTTTGTTCCGTTTATTATAGAGATATGAGAATATTATGTTAAAAAACTTAATTTCATTGATCGCATCAAAAACAAGGTGTACTTTTATTCTGAACTACATACTCACAGTTTCACCATTGCCTATTTTTTTGAAAATTAAGTGAAGTCTCTCACCCGGGCTTTAACTGATTTTTGGTTTTCTTTTCTCAGCAAACAGAAATGTTTCGTTTGTGGAAGATGCTGTTTTTATTATTCGCGATCCTGTACAGTACCTGATTTTGAGCTGATGAACCGAATACATACACTGTCGTTTTTGCTCTTTCTTTCTGCACTACAGCTTTCCTCTTCAGTGGAGGCTCAGACACCAGTAGCACGCGCAGGGGTGAGGCAACAAAAGACAATCTTTCACTATTCCTTTAACGGGGCCACGTCACTGCAGCAGGTAGATTCACTGAAGGCTGAAATACTCCAGCTGCTTCCCGAAGTGATCTCGTTCAAGGCCCGGTTTAAACCCGAGAACAAACAGGCCGAGCTTACCCTCGTTGTAGTTGAGTATTTTCCAAGGCCCGAAAGCCGGTGCACCTTCAATGCGGTTACCTTGAAGACACTTATTTTACGGCATGGGTATGATCCTGTAGAACTAACCTATTATTATCCTGAAAAGTGAAGAACTGATGAGAAAGTGGAGTGAGTGGGGAGAAATGATGTTTAGCGCCGGTTCAATGAGTATGAACAGCCGTTTTGTGCTGTTTGTAATAATGCTCCTTCTGGCGCCTGCCGGTTGTCTTTGGGCTCAGACCACCAACACACAATCTTTTGATGCCGGTTTCCGCCCACCGGGTTGGACCGGAGCTCCGGTAACCGGAACATACGATTGGACGCAGTTTACCTCTGGAGCGCATACCGGCGCAGCCTGTGCGAAGTTTGATTCGTATGATGCACCGGCTGGAGATGATGCTACCCTCATTTCACCGGTGTTTGATTTGTGTGCGAATACCGCCGCTCATACCGTGAGTTTTTGGATGTGGAGGGATAGTTATACCTGGACAACAGATGATGATTACATGCAGGTTTATGTGAATACAGCAGCCAGCCTGGCAGGCCCTAATCTGACCCTGCTGGGCACTGTTAACCGTCTGTATACGTTGGCTCCTGTGGTGGGCACTGCAGATCAGTGGTACCAGTATACGTATACAATACCGGCTGGAGCCCCTTTTAATACGGTCAATAATTATCTCATCTTCGAAGCCGTGGGCGACTATGGCAACTCGATGTATATTGATGATGTGGCCTGGGTTTCCGATCCCTGTGCTTCGGGTGGGCCTGCAAACGACTTCTGTACCGGAGCTATTGCCGTAACCTGTGGAAATACATATGCCGGAAGCACTGCAACCGCAACCACAACCGGCGACCCGACTAGCTTTTGTGGTACAACCCCAGGAGCTGCCGGAGTTTGGTACTCTTTTGCCGGTAACGGTGATTATGTGGATGCCAGCCTTTGTGGCTCAGCCTATGACACAAAAATAAATATCTATAGTGGATCCTGTGCCAACCTAACGTGTATTGACGGAAATGATAACAGTGGGTGTGGGCTTCAGTCTGTCATTGATTTTCCCACGGGTGTGGGTACGACCTATTATATCCTGGTGAATGGTAATGGGGCGACTGGCGCCTATTCGCTTAAAATAACATGTACCGTTCCGGTGGTGCCCAACGACGACTGCCCCAGCGCCATCACCCTCACGCCCAATGCAGGATGTGTCAATACGGCCGGCACCACCGTTGGCGCCACGGGGTATATCCCCGGTTGTGTAGGCAATGCCGACAACGATGTATGGTATGATTTTGTAGCTACGGCCACCACGCATGAAATTACAACCAGTACGGCTGTCGGGACCTTTGATATTGTGGAAGAATTATTTTCGGGAACCTGCCCCTCGCTCACGTCGATGAATTGTATGGATGCCAATGGAGCAGGTGTTTCTGAATCCATTCTTGCCACGGGTCTGACTATCGGTACAACCTATTTTGTACGTGTGTACGATTTTAACGGTACTGCCGGAGGCGGCGCATTTAATATTTGTATAGCTAACCCCCCGGCTGCACCCGCCAATGACAATTGTGCCGCGGCTACCTCACTGACTGAAAATGTGGGTTGTGTAAATACTGCCGGCACTACAGTGGGCGCCACATCAAGCGGGGGGACCTGTTCGGGTTCTGGAGCTCAGGATGTCTGGTATTCGTTTGCGGCAGTGAACTCTACTGCCACCATCACCGTAACCCCATCGGCAACCATGGACGCGGTGGTGCAATTTTATAGCGGAACCTGTGCTGCACTGGTTTCGGTTACCTGTGAAGATGCAGTTGGAACAGGAGGCGTAGAAACCATCAGCGCTATCGGTCTGACCACAGGCACCACCTATTTTGTTCAGGTGAGCGATTATCTGGGGACTGGACAAACATTCAATATTTGCGTATATGGACCGGCCGCAGCCGCTGCACCTTCGAACGATGCCCCGTGTAATGCCATTGCCCTCCCTGCTGTTACAACGGCTTGTAATTTTTCTACGTTTACCACAGTGGGGGCTACCCAGGAAGCTATTGTTGCAGGCCAACCCCCGTTGCCAGCGGGTTGTACAGGTGGTTCCGGCGGAGCCGCAGGTTATTCCTCCTGGGCTGGCAAGAACGGGGATGTCTGGTTTTCAGTAGTTGCACCTGCAACCGGGCAAATATCCATTAGCGCACAACCCGGTATTGCTGCCGGTGGCATAACCAATGAGGACGGTTCCATGGCGCTGTATAGTGGAACATGCGGGACTCTTACACAGATTGCGTGTTCAAGTGATAATCCATATCCTACTCCACCTGCGAACAATGTGAATCTGCCCTATATCAATGCATCCGGTCTAACCGCAGGAAACACCTATTTTATACGTTATTGGGCATTCGGTTCGGCGGTTGCACCCAATGGAAATGGGTTGTTTGGCCTCTGTGTACAGACCACTACCAACGACAACTGTGCGAATGCCATCGTTTTGTGCGACCTGAATCAGGGGTACAGCTCATCAACCAGCTATGCGTATACCGTTGACAGACCCAGTAACATGTATGGGAATGATGAACATGCCGGAACCTATGTTTCAAATGGAGGAGTCGATTCGGGAGGGCCATTCGGAGACCCAGACCCGGCCGGAGACGCGAATCTGCCTGCCACTGAAGGTGTAAGTCTGTTTGATGTCACCATTGATAATAACTCCTGGATACGTTTTACCGCCGCCTCCACCAAAGCTACCTTAACGGTGACTGTGGGCACCTGTTACAAGAGTCCGGCACAGGGTATTCAGATGCAATGGTATGGCACGAGTCCGACGGGAGGCTGCGCGACCTTTCTTGCCGCTGCCCCATTTTATCAGAGCACGACGGGGTACACGATGAATGCCAACAGTCTGGTGATCGGAAACTCATACCTGATCATGATCGACGGTTTCGCCGGGGATGTATGCAATTACACGATTGATCCAGGACCCGGTGTACTGTTTCCGGCTATCATCGCATCGGCCAATCCGGTTTGTCTTGGCAACATAGCTACATTGACCGCTCCGGCAGGCGCGACGAGTTATAGCTGGACGACTGTACCGGCCCAGACTACCCAGAGCATTACTGTAACGCCTTCAACCAATATTACCTATACCTGTGTGGTAACCGGTACTTGCGGAGAAAAACAAGCACTCACTGCCGCAATTGCCATCAACAGCGGTTGCGCACCGCTCCCGATACAGCTCATCTCCTTTGATGCCATTTATAAAGGCGGTGAAAATGGGTATTTGCTTTGGGAAACCGCTACCGAAACAAACAATGCTTTTTTTACGATCGAACGATCGCGTGACGGATACGATTTTACGCTCATCGGTACAGTCAGGTCGCAGGCTCCCGATGGCAACAGCACTCAAATGCTGAAATACAGCCTGGTAGATCCGAACGTATATAGCGGTACGTACTATTACCGCCTCCGGCAAACAGATCTCAACGGGGTGTCTTCTTATTCGGCCGTGGCAACCTTACAGGTCGACAACAGCGATGCGCAGTTTTTGGTAAAACCAAATCCGACTTCGAACAGGTCCGAAATTTCATACACCGCGTTTGAAACAGGGATGGCTCTTCTCAAGGTGTTCGACTGCCGGGGAAATCTGGTGTCTACCGAAGATCTGTGGGTGGTGCCAGGAAGCAATACCGTTTATGTGGATCTGATGGGTGAGCCTGCAGGCATTTATTTTATCTCCCTTGCGGTGAGCGAAAAATTGTACAAGAGCAAGATTATCAAGAAGAATGAATAAACCCGGATATTTTTATTCATCCCTGCTAACCTGCACAAAACCGGTATACACCTTTGGCAAATTCGTGCCGCTGAGTATATAATAATACGTTCCATCCACCACATCGCGGTTTGTGCTCAGGAATTTCCCGTTCCAGTTGTTTTGATAGTTTGAGTTTTCAAACACCTTTACACCCCAGCGGTCATAAATAAGGAGGCTGCTGTTGGGGAAGTTTTCGAGGTTCTTGAAAACAAAAAGATCGTTTTTCCCGTCGCCGTTGGGTGTAAAAATATTGGGCACAAGTATCTGCGGGAACAGTTTTACATCAATCTCCTTACAGGTGCTGTCCAGACATCCAGGGCCGTTCAGTTCGATCAGACAAACCCGATAGGTGCCGGTATCTTTGTAGGAATGCATTGCGTTGGGCACCGGTGAGTTCGTTCCATCCCCAAATGTCCACTCGCTGTTTGTGCCACCCGTTGAGGTGTTGATAAACTGGTAACTCATTCCGTTCGAAGCAGGGGAGAATTGATAGTCGAACCCGGCTACAGGCACTGGCGCCATCAATACCGTGGTAGTGGCAGTGCTGGTACAACCCAAGGCGTTTTTGGCAGTAACCGTGTAAGTGGTGTTCGAAGAGGGTGTGGCCAGCGGGTTCGAAATAAAACCATTCGATAATGTTGAAGCCGGAGTCCAGACATAGCTTGTTCCTCCTCCTGCATGAAGTTGTGCACTCTTGCCCGGGCAAATGGTTGTATCGGGGTTTGCAACAGCCGTTACAAACACGACGGTAACCAGTACCGAATCTTTTTGTGTGCAACTTCCGTTTGTAACATTTGCGTAATACAGGGTTGTTTGTGTTGGTTTGGCTATGGTACTGGCACTGGCAGTAGCCGAAAGGCCGGTTACCGGTAGCCAGCTGTACGTACCTCCACCAGTCGACTGAAGCACTGTGCTATCTCCCTTGCAAATAGAAGTGGGGGTAGAAATCGTCACCAGGGGTGGTGCGGTGATCGTTACGCTTGCTGTAACCGAGCAACCCTTAGTGATGGTGACCGTATAGGTGGTGGTGACCAAGGGACGAGCAAAGGGATTGGGGCAGGCGCTACAACTCAAGCCAAGAGCAGGCGACCAGCTATAGCTCGACCCTCCTGTAGCCAGGAGGGGCGCCGCGTGATCACAAATGGTGGTATCATTGGAGAGCGTGATCACAGGACGGGGACTTACCTGGATCACGATGTTGAGTGGCGTGCTGGCCGGAGGTGTTCCGTTGTTCGAGGCTGTTATCAGGATGGTATTGTAACCTACATTGTTCGCCTGTCCGGCAAAGATTGAAATCAGGTTTGCGGTATTCCCGCTGGTATTGCTGACGATTGAATAACCATTGATACCTGTTGAATTCACAGCAATGGAGGTAATCAAATTAACCGACGGGGAGAAAAAAGAGGGATTGATATGCAGGGTGTCTCCTTCGCAGATATGCAGGGTGTCGCAGTTCTCAAACCCGGTCAGGATGGGCGGGATATTAGAACTGGCAGAACAGCCATCCAGTACAAACGAGTTGTTGGCCAAAAAACCAACTCCGCTGGCTGCCCCATGCGATCCGTTATAGGTTGTGCCGGGCGCATTGAACGTGCCTAGCTGTACAAAATTCACCCCATCGCCTTTGTTGATTCCTACAACTGCCGGGAACCCTCCGAACCCACCAACACCGTTCGATGCATCACCGGTAGTCCATTGCATGGCTCCATAACAAAAGGATACGTTCCCACCGGGTAAGAGTGGGTCAGAGCCGTTGGTGAGGATGAGCTGGAAGGAGTTACGTTTGGTGGCTATTGAATCCTGGTTATAATACCCAACCGAATCCCATTGAATAATGATGTGGGTTGGGGTGATCTTATAGTATGCCACCCCGCTTGTCGAATCGCGGGTGTCGACATCGGCCCAAAAAGGTGCAATGGTCACAAAATTGGTGTTCGGAAAGGTATCGGCCGAGTAAATCGGGTTGGGGTTGCCGAATGTGACATTCCCGTTGTTGTTAATATAGACCCCATGCCAGGTCTGTCCGTATAAGCAAAAAGAAAACGGGAACGCAATATTTCCGGTCGACCAGTCATCGTTTTGATAGAGCGGGGGCGTGCCTGGGCCACCGTCACCGCCTGTACTGTCGAATGGCACAACATGCCAGGTTGAATCGGGAACCTGCCAGCAGGCACAGCTGCTTGTGGCAGCCCTTACAACCCGGTTGTTTGGAGAAGGCCTGTATCTTTTGTGTGGGGAGTGCGAAACGCGTAATGGAAGGTTCTTCATGGCATTGATATCGCCTTCGCGTTTTGCTTTCGACCAAATCGAATCTTCGCGCGATTCTTGTGCAAATGATTGATGAACCAACAGCATAGAAAGAAAAATACTCAAAAGCCACTTGATGCCCATGGAAACCGTATTAGCGTTAAAAATGAATGATGGTTGGCAAATATAGGAATATATAGGTGCGTATGTATACCCGAAAGGGGATTTACGACCTGACAGGATGCTCTCTTCAGCATGAAAAAACAGATGGAAACGGGCCTGCTGTGCACCCTATGGGCTTCCAATTACCGGAACAGGCAGAAACGGGATGATCTCGAATACTTAGAATAGTCAATTCTTGATCATTCCCCGGAAGATGGATACAAGGATGATCTGTGTCCTCAAACCAGGTTCGGCAGATGCGCTGATTACTGGAAGAAGAGGCGGTATGTTTGCTGCGCTCTATTGTAAATTCGGGTTCACCTGTTACCTTTGTTTTAGGTCTTGATGTTCGTATAAAACATGATTCAAGCCCAAGTTATGACCATCTCGACGCTTACTAAATACGGCGCATGCTTTTTGTTCAGCGGGCTTCTTTCTTGCGTTGCCTGCCGTTCGGGTTTACAACGTCCATCCCTTCAGGAAGTTCTGCTGGCACAAAAGCGCTGGCATGAGTGCGATCTGAACTCGTTAAAGGCAGGACTCACGCTTTATACCACTCATTGCGGACAATGTCATGAATTGTATAAACCACTGGCATACAGCGAAGACAGTTGGCTGGATTGTCTGCCAGAAATGGCGAAGAGAGCCCGTATCACTCCCGAAGAACAACTCCTTATTCGCCGCTTCCTGCTTACACGCCGAACCTATACCCTTGAAAAAAAGAAATAGCATCCCTGTCGCCCGACGATTCAGCTCAGTTTCTGTCTTCCGCCGGAGCGGCATTGATAGTTTACGGACTGCAAAAGACGGTTTTCAAACCGAGGTTGCTGGTTGTCGGTCCCGACATTAGTGAAGTCGAAAAGGATCTGGTATTCTGATTAAATTTGAGCGGGAATTCTTTCTTAATTCGTTTTCTGATTTGGCAATTAAAACCGATTGAAATGAAAAATTCAAAAACAAATCCTCCCCAGCCAGTTTCTTCGGTCAGCAAAGATACTGTACTCATTCCTGCACACCGAAAAAAGACCTTGTCGAAAGAACAGACAATTTTCAATAAATTAAGCCTTCAGATTGCGGGCCTGCGCAAAGCATTGAAAAACGATGAAAGGCGGTACAATACATTGGCCGACTGCTTTCTGGAACAGGTAAAACCCATGGAGGCAGCTTATGCCAGCAATCTGACAATCGTGGTAAAGCGTTTATATGAGATGTATCAGCAAGAAAAACTCTCCAAAAAAGTTAAGAAGGATTTGGGTGCGTTGATTGTGGTTACCCTTTCTGAAACATTTCAATATTGCGCCCCTGCAGAAGACATAAAGACGATCTACAATAAATTCGCCGAGATATCCTATGAAGAAGAGGAGGCCGGGCAGTTGGCTGAAATGAAGGAATCATTTGAGGACATGTTTCAGGATATGTATGGAGCTACCATTGATCTTTCAGCATTGCGAACCGATATGAGCGAGGAAGAGCTGAATCAAACCCTGGGTAAAGTCCAGGAGAGTCTGGAAAACCAATTGCATGAAGGGAAAAGCCAGGAAGCTTCGAAAAAAAAGAGCAAGAAGGAACTGGAACAAGAATTAAAAGACCAACAGGACGAGGAGCGAAAAAAGAAAACAGCCCGGGCTATCTATACTTCCCTGGCCAAACTCCTGCATCCCGATTTGGAAATCGACACAACGCTCAAACCCGAAAAGGAGGAGCTGATGAAGGAGCTCACCAATGCGTATCAGAAAAACGATTTACACAAGTTATTGCAACTCGAAATACAGATTATCTATCAGCATGGCGAAAACCTGGATCAGCTGACCGACGAAAGGTTAGGAGTGATCAATGCCACACTGCAAGATCAGGTAGCTCAGATCGAACATGAAAAAGAATTGCTGAGTGTGCACCCGAAATATGCTGAGATTTTCGAATTTATGTCCTATCCCTTGAAACAATCAATTGGCTTGATCAGACAACAGGGCCATGCATTGAGGGAAATGAAGGCCGATGCATTGCATGATCTGGCCGGCTTAACCGGCAAGAACAGGCTGAGCTACCTGGCTGAAATGCTTGAAAGATCGGAGACAGAGACCGAGGACGAGTTTGGCCGCAACGACCTCGAAGATTTCCTAAACGCATTCGAACAGTTTTCAACCGCTCCCAGCGGTCAGCGAAGAGCAACAGGAAAAAAGCGGTGATGCTTGCTCACAACATTTACAGATCCCTGTTATTCACAGGAGCTTGTCTTTTTTTAAACTTTCCGATCAGAAAGCTTAGAAAACCCATCAGGAGTATGCAAGTACAATATCGACCGGGAGCATCTAAAGCAGTATCAGGGTGAGCGGTAAAGTACGGGATTAATACCATACACCACCCCGGCTTTGATTCGGTTGAAGGTTTGGGTGAGTGGATTGCTCAGCAGGGAAGGGTAAGCGGGATTCTGGTTTATGGCCAATCCAGATACTCCGTAGCGCTCAATGACCGGCTACGGAGTATCGGATGGTTTACCTGCCAAAACTCAGGCAGGCTTCTGTATCAATTGAATATCAAAATGCAGTTTGATCTCTTCACCCACCACAATCGTCCCGGCATCGGTCGACAAGGCAAAGTTCAGCCCGTAATCCTTGCGGTTTATTGTACCGTTGATTTCAAACCCGGCTCTGATATCGGCAAACCGGCCCTGGGCAGTTCCGGTGTATTCAACCGGCATCGAGATGCTTTTTGTGACGGCACAGAGTGTCAGCTGGCCATTCAACGCCAAACCGGCGCCCGCCTTTTCGAGTGTGCCCTGGAAAATGATCTTCGGAAATTTTTGGGTGTCTAGAAACAAGGGCGATTTGAGATGCGTATCCCGCTCTGTCTGGTTGGTGTCTATGCTGGTGGCATCCACCTCAAAATGAACCGTTGCTCCGCTAAAGTCTTCATGTTCCGTTTGAACTTCACCGTTAAATACTTTAAACGTACCTGCGATATTTGAGATCATCAGGTGTCTTACCTTGAATTGTACTTCTGAATGGTTGGGGTCTATGGCCCAGGTTGTTTGTGGTGTCATCGGTCAGATTTTATACAAACATAGGATGAACAGATGTACCGGGTTTTACCAAATGATAAAAAATCATTTTTTAGCCCGGATGCGGCTAAGCGACTGTTGTGTAATGCCCAGATAGCTTGCCAGATCGCCCAGGCTTATGCGCTGAAGTATGGAATGATGTTCCTTCACAAATTGAGTGTAGCGCTCGGTTGCATTTTCTTCGAGCATTTCGCTGATGCGTTTGGTCATGCGTATGGCAACAATAGAGAGCACCTTCCTGAACAAGGTCTCTACATCGTGATGTTTTTTGCAAAGCTCTTCCATGCGTCTGTGGCTGATCAGCATCACAGTGGTTTCCTCCAGGGCAACGATGCGGTAGGGCGAAGGGGCCTGGGTGATGAAACTCTCAAAAACACTGAATAACACGTTCCCACTGAAGAAACGCATGATAAATTCTTTGTCGCCTTTTTCGAACGAAATCTTGGCCAGTCCTTTGCTCAGGAAGTAGAGGTATTTACACACTTCCCCTTCCCTTAAAATGTATTCCCCTTTTTTATACGTCTTTGCTTTCAGACCGAGACAAAGGCCGTCTGCTGAAGCTTTGTCCAGCGGAGCATATCGGTTGCAGCATTCGAGGAAATCGGTCATGAGCTGATGGGTTGAGATATCTGTTTTCAAAGATAAATTAATCCCATCTAATTAGCGCCCCGAACCATTCTGCAAGGCGGTGCCAGGTTACGCTAAACAGGGTAAGTACTGCAAACTGGAAAATTAAGTTAATTTTGAAAGAGCCAGGTTTGGAGTACAGACAACGAAGGCATTTTTGTCAGCCTGCAGAGTGCCCGCAAAAACACAAAATCAAAAAAATATGAGCAAATACATCGACAACGTGCCTTCCTGGGTAAGGATCCTGGTAGGATTATTGGCCCTGGTAAACCTTGCTTTTGGGGTTATGTCGTACCTGGATATGTCTTTGCTGTTTAAAAACGGGGCCGGGCTCGATCTTGGCAATAGCATCCTCCGGAATGCAAGTTATGAATTTGCTTCGCGTAACCTGGCCATTGGTCTGGCCCTGGCCTTTGTCACCATCATCCGGGGCGCCCCCGAAGCCCTTGTTATCCTTACGATTGTAAGGGCCCTTATCGAAATTCAAACCATCGTCATAGCTCTTGTACAGGGAAACATCCAGGCATTATTGCTCCTGCCCTTTGCGTTTTTGATAGCCGAGGTAGTTATTATCAAGACATTGATAGGGGTCATTAAGAAAGAAGAAGAAGAAGAGAAATAAGCCGCATCGCCCCGGTTGTTGAAATACGTACCCCACCCCTTGCATCGGGTGTAAATAATTTCTGGGCATCTCTAATAACCCCGTTTTCCTGACCTCTCCCTGACCCTCTCCCAAGAAGAGGGAATGTTTGGAAGGGGTTATTAGAGATGCCCTCAATGAATCAGGGCACAGGGTACCGCGTTTACTCCTCTTGTGTGATTGCTTGCCCCCACGGATGAATCCGTGGGCTATGGTTCATGCGTCAGCACATAGCCCACGATTTTAATCGTGGGCTTGCAATGCGAAAAGGATTCGTGAACCGTTTTAACGGTTTATACAATATCGTCACCCTATGCTGAGAATGACACACCATCTTCAGTATCCAACAATCAAATTACCAATGGCTTAGAAGAAGTTAGATGGAATTATTCATTCGGAATTGGCCTTCCCACTCAAATGGCTGACAGCACATGCACCCAGCGGGATAACCGTCCCGATAGATATCGGGACACACACAAGGCTTAACGCACGTTGCATTAGCCTGTTACACGGCTTTTCCAAAATCCAGGTTTATAGAATAGACTCTCGATTAAAACGTTTGATACTCCACATTCCGGTACGAAACGTTCGGAAATCTGTCGGAACAGGAATGGAACCTTACC
>Ga0206851_1205_pt1 | contig 14404 bp, 18 predicted proteins | sample Alteio_BWOrgCont_13_FD_152904 | JGI IMG/M metagenome (GOLD analysis project Ga0206851, IMG submission 152904) | Enriched cells from forest soil in Barre Woods Harvard Forest LTER site, Petersham, Massachusetts, United States -... | ecosystem: Environmental > Terrestrial > Soil > Temperate forest >... | reverse complement strand
ATATGTACAAGGCCAGGGTTGTTGATTTTTATTTAGGCAAACCGGTCACATTTTAAAAGAGCACGTTCAGACAGAATAACCGGGGTGTTCACAAAATAAATCCTATGAAAAAGAATATACGTATCGCAGGTATCGTCGTACTCGTGCTTATTGCCGGATCTTATTTTTATACAAAGAGCCGGAGCGCATCACAGCTCCCGAACTGGAAAACAGCGCGTGTCGAGAAAGGAAGCCTGGTGCAATATGTAACCGCCACCGGAACATTGGCGGCAGATACAACGGTGCAGGTAGGAACCCAGGTTTCGGGCATCATTGCCAAAAACCTGGTTGATTTCAACTCCGAAGTAAAGTTTGGACAGATTGTTTCCATCCTGGATACCACCTTTCTGTATGCTTCAAAAGAAGATGCCGAAGCCGTTCTGGAAAAGGCAAAAGTACAGACAGCCGAGATGAAACGGGAATTCGAGCGGGCCAAAACCCTGTTCGATCAAAAGGTGGCCGACCAGGCTGATTATGATCTGGCCGTCTACAATTACGAGAGCGCCAAAAGCGCCGAACGTTCGGCAAAGGCGCAATATGACAGGGCAGTGATCAATCTGCAGTATGCAACCATCCGGGCCCCGGTGAGCGGAACGGTGATCTCGAGGAATGTGGATGTAGGCCAGACCGTCATCTCCAGTTTCAACGCCGTTACTTTGTTCAGCATAGCCAATGACCTGACCAAGATGCAGGTACAGGCCAGTGTGGATGAGGCCGACATTGGGTTGGTGAAAGAACATCAGCTTGCCGAATTCACGGTAGATGCTTATCCCGAAGATCTTTTTCGCGGCACGGTTGAACAGATCCGCTTACAGCCCATTATCGTACAGAATGTGGTAAACTATACGGTGATCATTGAGGTGCCAAACAAAGACCGCAGGCTGATGCCTGGGCTTACGGCCAATATCCGCATCAAAGTCAACGAACGCGACAGCGTGATCAAGGTGCCGGTCAACGCCCTGCATTTTAATCCCCCGCCCGAATATCCGGGCCCCATACACATACCCGACTCCATCCTCCGGAAATCAGAAAGCCTTACACCTCCCGCCAGCCCGGAAGAACGAAAGAAGAGTTTTGTGGTATGGGTAAAATCAGGGCCCTATGTATATCCGGTGCGGGTAAAGTCGTTTCTGAGCGACGGGCTCTTTACCGAAGTTTCAGGCAATCTGAAAGTGGGTGATGAGGTAGCCATAGGCGTATTGGCACAAGCCGTTCAGACAACCAAACAACAGAATCCGTTTATGCCACAGTTCCAGCAACCCAGGAAAACACATTGAGGGATGGACAACAACAGCATAATCAGCGTTAAGAACCTGTGGAAGACATACACCACCGGCGATGTGGTGATGCATGCACTCAAAGACGTATCGCTCGAGGTGCAGCAGGGCGATTTTGTGGCCATCATGGGCGCCAGCGGTTCGGGCAAATCAACCTTTATGAATGTGTTGGGATGTCTGGATTATCCCACCAGGGGCCAATACCTGATCGACGGGGCCGATGCTTTAAAGATGAGCCGAAACCAACTTGCCGAACTGAGAAATTTAAAGATTGGCTTTATTTTCCAGTCGTTCAATATTCTTTCACGCACTTCGGCGCTTGAAAATGTGGAGCTCCCGTTGTTGTACAACAACCGGTTCAATGCAAAGCAGCGCAGGGAAAAAGCATTGAAAGCCCTGCAATCAGTAGGACTGGGGGAGCGCATCAACTCCATGCCAAACCAGCTTTCGGGAGGTCAGCAGCAACGTGTGGCCATAGCCCGCTCGCTCATCAACGACCCGGTGGTGATCATGGCCGACGAGCCTACGGGCAACCTCGATACCCGCACCAGCTACGAGATCATGGATATCTTTCAGGAACTCAACAACAAAGGAATAACCATTGTGATGGTGACACACGAGGCAGATATTGCCCAATGCGCACGCCGTAATGTGGTTTTCCGCGACGGGCAGATCATCGAAAACAAGGAAGTGCACGAACGCAAGATTGCAAAAGCAGAGCTGGCAAAGATCCCTGCCTTACAAAGCGAAAAACAAGTGGTATGAGAATTTTAAATCTGATAAAGGTGGCCGCGCGCAGCCTCAGTAAAAACAAGTTGCGCACCTTCCTCACCATGCTGGGTATCATCATCGGGGTAGGCTCGGTCATTGCCATGCTTGCCATTGGCGAAGGTTCCCGGCAAAACATCCAGGCCTCGGTGGCCAGCCTGGGCACCAACTCCATCATGATCTACCCTGGCTCCATGAACCAGGGAGGGGTGCGCATGGGCGCTGGCTCCTACTCTACCCTTACCGTAAAAGATGCCGAAGCCATTGGCGTACGCTGCGATCTGATAAACCTGGTAACCCCTGTTGTGAGCAAGAGCGTACAGGTCATTGCGGGGGCCCAGAACTGGAGGACCTTCATCGTAGGCAGCAATATTGAATACCTGGCCATTCGCGATCTCAACATCACCAGCGGAAGCCCATTTAACCCCAGCGATGATCGGGCAGCTGCCAAGGTATGCATCATCGGGCAAACCGTTTCCGACAACGTATTTGGCGAAGGCAAGGACCCTGTAGGCCAGTCGATGCGCATCAACAGCATTCCCTTTCGCATTATCGGATTGCTCGAGAAGAAGGGACAAAACACCTTTGGGCAGGACCAGGATGACATCATCATCGCCCCTTTCTCTACCGTTCAAAAACGCCTGATGACTTCTTCCATTTTTATCAGCAGTATATATGCCGAAGGAAATTCAGAAAAGGTGATAGACCGGGCAAAGGATGAAATCGGAGCCATCCTGCGCGAACAACACAAACTGAGCCCGCATGACGAAGATGATTTTACGGTACGCAGCCAGGCCGATATCGCGAATATTTTTGGCTCCATTTCAAAGATCATGACCATCTTGCTTGCCAGCATTGCAGGCATCTCGCTGCTGGTGGGGGGCATTGGCATCATGAACATCATGCTTGTATCGGTCACAGAACGCACACGCGAAATCGGGATACGCATGGCCATAGGCGCAAAAGGAAGGGATGTGCTGATCCAGTTTATGATCGAAGCCATTTTCATCAGTTTCCTGGGTGGCCTCATCGGTGTGGGTCTTGGTATGCTTACCTCGGGTCTGGTAGCGAAGTTCGGGGGGTGGCCGGTGGTGATAACAACTTCTTCTATCCTGTTATCGTTTGCATTTTCGGCAGCAGTAGGTGTCTTCTTCGGGTGGTATCCGGCCCGCAAGGCCGCCAGCCTCAATCCGATTGATGCGTTGAGATACGAATAATCGGTGCAGGCTTTGCCCAAGCGCCTAACGCTGTTGAGCAAAGACAGCGAAAGGAGTCCGTCTACATCCTGATGACCGAAGTTAGCCCCGGCCATGACATCCCTCATTTCGCGTGGAGCAGGCCCAGCTTATTTTTGATGCCATAGAAACCTAAAACAGCTTCGCGTGTCACACATTATCCACCTTCATTCTGTACTTGCCCTTCTGCCGAGGGTGTTTTTGGGAATGCTCTTTCTGTTCCAGGGGTATGATGCCGTATTCAGGGTAAAAGTCAGCGGGGTGATCGGCGCGTTTGACGATGCCCTGACAGCCAAAGGAATTCCTATCGGGATCATCAGACTGGGTGCGTATTTCACCTCGTATGTTCAGCTTATTGGCGGGGCATTCCTGATCATCGGATTCTTAAAATACTATGTCTTGTATTTCCTGGGCCTTGATCTGCTGCTGGCCACCTTTGCATTCGGGTTGCTCAAACCCATGTGGGACCTCGGGCATGTTTTTCCGAGAATGGCCTTGCTCCTTTTCTTGTTGATGATACCCCCGTTCTGGGATGTGTTTTCTGTTGATTATGCCTGGTCATTGATCCGGTTTATCCATTCTTTCTCTCAAGCTGCAAAAGGCTGAATGCCTCTCAAATAAATTCAACCCATGAAAACCATTTTAGCCCCGATTGATTACTCGAAGGTATCCGACAATGCGCTGAACTATGCCGCTGATCTGGCTTTTCAGATGAAGGCAAAGCTGGTGCTTTTTCATCTCTTCGCCATTCCGGTACCCAACGGCGAAATGCCCTTTGTCATCATCTCTGATCTGCATGACAAAGAAAACAAAACACGCATCAAACAAGCTGCGGCAAGAATACAGAAACGTTTAAAAGGCGGACTTGTCATACAGACCGAAGCCCTTGCAGGGTTTAATGTGGTGGAGGAAATACTGGACCAGGTAAAAACCCAAAAGGCCGACCTGATTGTGATGGGCCTCACCGGAGGGACTGGTACGATCTCGAAGACGTTGATGGGCAGTACTGCAACTTCGGCGATTAAAAAAGCTGCGTGCCCGGTGTTGATCATCCCCGAAAAAGCTCGTTTCAAAAAAATGAATTCCATGGTGCTTGCCTGCGATTACTCCAGGCCCTTGCCCCAAAAGATGAAACCGCTCCTGACCGCGTTTCAACAGCTGCAGGGAGGCAAACTTGCTGTCCTCAATATCGTGAAACCTGTTGAAGCCATGGAGAATGAGCGGGGTGAGGCCTATCAGGCAGTACGCCGCAGCCTGTCGGCATTAAAACCCGAATACTTCTATGAAGTCTCCGAAAAGTTTGATTCTGAAATCATACAATTCATCGGGCAAAAGAAAGCCGATCTGTTGGTGATGGTGCCTCACAAACACAATCTGCTGGAAAGGCTGTTTCGCGGCAGCAAAACCCAGCATACCGCGTATCATACCAGCGTGCCACTCCTATCTATTCACGACTGAAACCTTCACACGATGCAACTTGAGATCAATGATCACCGGAAGATTCATGCCATCCAACATGAATTCAACCAACTGTTTCCGTTTTTGAAGATCGAATTTTTTTCGAAACCTCACAAAACAGGGGGAGTGGCTTCAGTACGTAAGATCCATTCCGACACAAAAACCCTGGGCGAATGCGGAGTGCTTCACAAAAAAGGGATACTCACCGTCATGCCCGGAATGAGTGTTACCGAGCTGGAAGCCAATTTCAGGGATGTATACGGTCTGGAAGTGAGGGTATACCGCAAATCGGGCAAGATCTGGCTGGAGACCAAACAAACCGAAAAATGGTCGCTCGAAAAACAAAACATGCAGGGCGAAGCCATAACCCGCGCGATGGAAGAAGAGAGCGAACACTAAGCCCTGAGGGTGAGCTGGCATTGCTGAGCTCTCATCTTACAGAGGTGACAATCAGGCCCACTAAAAATCAAGGGGCTATGAACAGTAAACAATGCAACACATAAAAACATTGGAACCATGGAACAGATCGAAGAACTATACTATGCCCTGGGCGAATTGTGCTATGCCATCGCCAAGGTCGACGGCACCATACGCAAAGAAGAGAAAGACCGGTTACATGCCATCCTCGAAACCGAATTCAGGTCGCACCCCTGGGGCATAGCATCAGCCGAAATGATCTTTCAGATCCTCGAACGCGAAGGGATGAACTCCGGGACCGCCTACGAATGGGCGCTGCATGAGATCAAACTCAACAGTCAGTATGTCAGCGAAACGCTGAAAACGCATTTTATTTCAGTCATCAACAAAGTGGCCGATACCTTCCCTCCGCTCCACAAGGAAGGAAAGGAACTTGTTCAGGATTTTATCCAGGAATTAAAAAAAATACACGGCGACCCGGTGTTCAGTCATCTGACGGAAGATTCTGTTGGGCTTCTGAAGCAGACAAACAAATCTGGGGGCATACACTAATCCTGTTGGTTAACTGTTCTGTTTCTGAATCCGGCTGAGGCTGGATTCTATCACACATCGTCACCCTATTCACTTTAATCAATACAACAAAAATGAAAACAAAAATCGGGCTTGATGCCGAAAAATCAGAAATGCTGGCCAAAGATCTGAACCAGCTTATTGTTTACCTCCACATCTTTTACATGAAGGTAAAAGTATTCCAATGGAACATTACCGGAAAGAAATATTTTGAGGTACAGTTGAAATTCGACAAAGCCTATACCGATTCTATCATCAACAAGATAGACGAAGTGGCCGAACGCATCCTGGTACTGGGGTATTTTCCGGATTATTCCTTTTCTGGTTATATGAAAGGGGAGGAAGTCGAAGCCATTTCCGGCGAAGCGCGAGGCAGCGCCGCTGTACGCGAAATACTCGAAAGCTCCGAAGTAATCCTGGGCATAGAACGCAAATTGCTGGATCTGGCAACCGCCTGCAAAGATGCCGGTACGGCAGCCCTGATGGTTGAATACATCAAAAACCAGGAAAAATACACCTGGATGTTTTCGGCCTATCTGTGAGCAGGGTTTATGATTGGTGCGTTGTGAAGTGTGGGTGGTATCTGAGTTATCACGCTGCATCGAAGTACGGATGGACATTCTGCAGCGCAGGCAACTATCATTTATGATTTGTTGGTGTTCATGCTGTTTCGTTGCCCGTTTTAAAGTCAAACAATGTGTAAACATTGAAAAGTGGCGCATTTTAATGTTTTCTATAATTTTTTCTCCACCTGCTGCATTGTCACCCTCTCCACTGACAAAACTCATTTCTGGCTGAAAAGGCCAGGGTTACTTTTATACCGGGAGAAGATTAGAATAAATTCAGTCTGTCTCGGTATATCCCCTTCTTATCCGCTTTAAGACCCCGATAGCTATCGGGGTCTTAAAGTGGATAAGAAGGGGTATAGTTTCTCCGAAAATCGAAAATCAGTTCAATGGCTTTATCAAACAGCATCAATCGGTCGGTAAAAGAATTTTTTCTGGAAGCAGGGGCGCTTTCCCGGTTTGCGGGACGCTTTTTGAAAACAGGCTTTAAACCTCCCTATGAGTTTCAGGAAATGATGAGACAGTGTTATGAAATTGGGTACCGGTCAATTCCCCTGGTTTCGTTTACGGCATTTATCATGGGCCTGGTTATCACCATACAATCACATCCTGCCCTCGAAGTGTTTGGGGCAGAATCGTGGTTACCTTCTATTGTATCTGTGTCGCTGGTACGCGAGATCACTCCTGTTATTACCGCATTGATCTGTGCAGGTAAGGTCGGGTCGAGCATTGGGGCCGAGATCGGGTCGATGAAGGTTACCGAGCAAATTGACGCCATGGAGGTATCGGGCACAAATCCGTTTAAATACCTGGTTGCCACCCGGGTGCTTGCCACTACGCTCATGCTTCCGTTGCTGGTTGTTTTTGGCGATGGCATAGCACTGTATGCGGGTTATCTGGGTGTGAACATACGTGGGGTAACCAGTGCGCACCTGTACTGGACCCAGGTGTTCAACAAACTTACGTTTGGCGATGTGCTGCCCTCGGTGATCAAATCTGTTTTCTTTGGTTTTGTGATCGGCATTGTCGGTTCTTTTAAGGGGTATACCACTACCAGCGGAACAGAAGGGGTGGGGAGGGCTGCCAATGCCTCGGTTGTCATCTCCTCTTTTATTGTATTTATTGTCGATCTGCTGGCAGCGCAAATATCAGATTTAATGAATATCCTATGACCGTGTCAGGACCCGAAAATGCTGCTCCCATCCTCACCATCCGAAACCTGAAAAAATCGTTTGGCGAGAATACCGTGCTCACGGGTTTTAACCTCACGGTCAATAAAGGTGAGAATGTAGTGGTCCTCGGCCGATCGGGCACCGGCAAATCGGTCTTGATAAAATGCATTGTACGGTTGATAGACCCCGACGATGGGGAGATAAATGTGCTGGGGAAAGAAATATTGAAACTAGACCCCGAGCCCCTGGACGTCATGCGGGCACGGATCGGCTTTCTGTTTCAAAGCAGCGCCTTGTACGATTCGATGACGGTGGAAGAAAATCTGGAATTTCCCTTGCGCCGGCATTTGCGCAAACATATTAAATACGATGTAGAGAAACTGGTAAAAGATGCACTGGAAAGCGTACGTCTGGATGGAACGCAAAAGATGTCGCCTGCCGAGCTCTCGGGCGGGATGCGCAAACGCATCGGGATAGCCCGTACCCTCATCCTCAACCCCGAAGTGATGCTGTACGACGAGCCGACCACTGGTCTGGACCCCATAACAGCCCGGGAGATCAACCACCTGATGCTGGAGGTGCAGGAAAAATTCAAGACCACCTCCATCATCATTTCGCATGATATGAACTGTGTACGCATGACCGCCAACAGGGTGGTGGTACTGATAGAAGGAAAATGTTATGCCGAAGGCAGCTACGACGACCTGAAGAAAAGCCAGGACAAACATGTCAAACAATTTTTTGATTAAGCCATGACTGAACGAAACAGCAAAGAACTAAAAACGGGCATCTTCGTCCTCGCCACCACCCTCCTGTTTATCCTGGCGCTTTACAAGCTGGGGAGCAAACGGAGCATGTTTGGCTCGGCAATCAAGATCAGCGCTGTCTTCAAAAACGTAAACGGGTTGGTTGCCGGCAACAATGTACGTTTTGGGGGGATCGACATCGGCACTGTTTCGCACGTAAGGATTATTGCGGATACCGCGATTCTGGCCGAACTGCAGATTGAAAAGTCGCTGGCGGGTTATATCTCTACCACGTGTATTGCTTCCATCGGAACAGACGGGTTGATGGGCAATAAGATCGTGAACCTGCTGCCAGGCCGGAGCGGAGGGGCACCTGTGAAGGAAGGGGCCATCCTGACCATACAGCCCCAGGTTGAATTCGACAATGCCGTGCGCACCTTAAACAAAACAAACGATAACCTGGAACAGATAACCGACGATGTGAAAGTGATCACCGGTCGTTTCAGCGAAAAAAATACGCTCTGGAGCGTGCTCATGGATTCGGCAGTGGCAGGTAATGTAAAAGAAGTGGTGCTCGATATCCGCACTTCGGGTAAAAATGTAAAATCGCTTTCTATAGGTCTGAACGATCTGGTGAACCATATCAATACCGGAAAAGGCCCCCTCGGTGTTTTGCTGCGCGACAGTTCGATGACCCAAAACCTGGAACACGCCGTGTCTGACCTTAGGCTTACCGCCCGCCAAGCCTCGCAGGTAACGGGCGCTTTCGACATGATTACGGGTAAGATCCTGAACGGTGAGGGCAGCATAGGGCTGTTGTTGAAGGATACCGGTTTGGTGCACCGTGTAGATTATGCCATCCTCGACTTCAAAACAGGAGCCGCCAATTTCGATACAAGCATGGTGGCGTTAAAGCACAATTTCTTTTTCCGGCGGTATTTTAAAAATCTGCAAAAGGATAAAGATTCGAAGAATAAATAGACGTTAACGCGGAACCCTTTGTCGGATATAACGCTGATTATTAAGATGATTATGAGTTTTAAGATTTAAGCCGAATCATTTTTTTCACACGAATCGTAAAGATCTGCGTTCTATCAACAAGAGCAAAAGAACCAAGTTGATAAAGGTCATGTTTATCCCTGTCGCTCATCATTTAGAATCCGTTAGCCCGACACTACATTTGTGGCATACAACGTTCAAACATGAAGCACGAATCCCTGAATTTCAAAAAGATGGCCCCGTCTGAAATCATACATTTTCTGACAGATAAACATTATCCTGCCCTCATCCAGCTCGCCGAACAGTTAAATATTCATCTTCCTGCCTCCGTAAAAGTAAATACATCGGCGCATCTGCCCTTAGACGAAATTGAAAAAGAATATCGAAAACTGGTTTCCCTGGTAAAAGGCCAGATCAAGAAACACACCCGCATTCTTTTCCCTTTTCTCGACAATGTACTGGAAGATGGAAAAGTACCCTCCGAAGTGCTGAGCGACCTGGAAATTGAAATTAGTGAGATACATACCCGCCATATGCAGATGAGGACCCATCTGGCTATGTTGTCATCTCTAAGCAACAATTACACCCCAGGCCCGAATTCAAGCGAGAGCATGAAGGTGGCTTTTGCTGAATTGCACAGCCTGGAACTTCAGTTGTACCGGTTGTTCTACATCGAAGATGTGCTCCTGCTTCCAAAGATCTCAAAACTGACGTTCTGTCGAGAAAGCATTCCAGGTATGCGGCGTATACCCAGATCTGTCTGAATTTTAGGAGTAAGTGTGTTTCCATGCATCAATAAACCCAAATTCTATATCCATGAAAAATATCCTTGTCGCAGTTGACTTTTCGAAAGAGGCTACCAATGCCGCACATTTTGCTGCCGAATTGGCCAAGCGTCTGGATGCCCAACTCACGCTTTTCTTCGTCTTTCATGTCCCGGTTCCGATTTCGGAAGTGCCCTATCCGATAGATTTTGAGCGTCTGGAACAGGAAAATAAAGAAATACTGGGCGCCATTGCCCTCGAAATCGAATCTGAGCACCATCTGACTGCCAGGCAACGGAGTGTACCAGGTTTTGCGGTGGATGAGATCCTCGACGAGGTTTCAGGAGGAAAGTATGATTTGGTGGTGATGGGCATGCGTGGCGCCGGAGGTAAATTAAGCCAGCTGCTTGGCAGTACCACGGTTGCAGTGATGCGCAGGAGCCAGGTACCTGTTTTGGCTGTTCCTGCCCTGGCACATTTCAAAGCTCCCGAAAAAATTGTGCTAACGTGCGATTTTCACGAGGTGAACCACCCCGAAGTCTTTTCGATCCTGACCAGCCTGAGTAAACGTTTCCATGCATCCATTTCGCTGCTCAATGTGTTTGCCCCGGGTGAAGCTCCCGAAAAGAAGAAGGCTATTGAAGGCATCAAGCTCGAGCGTTACCTGGAAGGAGTAGACCACCGTTTTTATTTTGAAGAGGAAGAACAAGTGGAACAAGGTATTGATAACTATCTGAATACGCATCCTTCAGATCTGCTTGTTATTATCCCGCATGAACATTCGTTAATCGATCGTTTGTTTTTCAAGACGCATACCAAGAAGCTGATGCTTCATGCTACCATACCCGTGCTCACTTTGCCCGATAAGACAAAGGCGCCTAAATTGTGGATGAATGAGGCAGGAAGCGGGGCTCAGTAGAAAGCCCGGTGCAAAGACCTGATGCAACCTAACAACTGTAAGTTACGGGCATGATAAAAGTTATGCCGAATAGTTATCACGCTCCATATTTTTGATATTCTTAACCACTCAACCCCAAAAACCAATCCTATGAACACACGTAAAATAGCGGCAGGTCTTGTCCTGGTTCTCACTGTTCTGTTTCCATTTCGTTTAGCCTACCTCAATCAACCTGATATGGGCCCGAAAGATCTGCTCAACTTTCTGGCCGTAATTGCCGGTTGCGCCATTTTCGGAATCCTGGTTTCAGGGGGAGAGAAGGAGAAAAGCACAATGACCGTTGAAAAGCCGGCAGAACAATCAAAAAGAGAAGCAGCATAACCCATGAACTGGCCCAAACTCTCTGATAAGGCAATCAAACACCGCGTCTTCCAAGCTCTAAACGAGAACCGGGAAAACCGCAAAGAGTGTATGTTGGGGCCTGCCAGCACCCAATCTCTAGGCAAGCAAATTTCATTGGCTATACTCCCTTCTCCACAAGTCTGCTCATCGGGCTCGGGGCATCCTTTATCAGCGATTCCTGGACGGCCTTGGTGCAAAACGAAAAAAGGTGGAGGAGTATTACAGAGCCACTGGCGAAGAACGCTTTCCATTCACCAAAGGGCATTTGCTCACCAGCGAAGATCTGGAGTTGCAAACCCAGCTTGTGCATTAGATGGCTTGTGCGCTAATGCCCGTCCAGACCGGCTCAACCAGGTCTTCTAGCGGCCGGGCGGGCACCGTGTGTTAGGATTTGTGCGGTTCCGATATTCATCGGGAGGGGTTATCCCCCGGGTTCGTTGTGTTGCTGGCCCTTTGATTGTGAATGCCTGCTTCTAATACATAGTGCGGGGTAAACACATCCAGAACCTGATGTGTTACGGTCAAACCGATTGGGGCCACGAAGACCCGCAATGCCGGGCCTTGATTCCAGCCTTGCTCGATTTGGCTGAAATGCAGAGAGAGGGACTGTTGATGTTAAAAGAATATAGTATATAGGTATTACCCGAAGACCTTCCATTTATCCGCAATATCTGTATGGCTTTTGACGCACGGTTGAGGGCAAGGAGACAAAATCCTTACAAATCAGCAAGGTGATTTAATCCCAGATACATCCCCTTAATGTCCTCCAGATACAGTTTATACAGCTTAACCGGTTTCCACCCTATTCCAGCCCCTGCATCTTTTTGACCGCGATCATGCTGTTAGAAAACATGCGTCATTTGTTTTTTATTTGCCCTTAAGTAATATTGTGCCCAAATCAGATTGCTTGATCAGATGACCCAGGAACTCGGAGTACTAATTAACCAATAACCTTCGCTATGAAAACCACCGTTCAATCCTTGCACTTCGTTGCAAATGCCTTACTCACTGCTTATGCTGAAGAGAAAGTAAACAAACTTTCACATTTAAATCAGGAAATAATAGCTGGGGACGTTTGTCTGAAGCTTGAAAAAAGCGACCATGCGAATGACAAGTGCTGTGAGCTAAAGCTTTCGATCCCCGGAAATGCCCTCTTTGCAAAAAGCAGTTGCAAAACATTTGAAGAAGCCATCAACAAATCTGTTGAAGCCTTGCAGAGCCAGCTACGAAAACAGAAAACGAAGTTGATGAACCAACGGCAGTCATAAGCCTGATCCGCGAGACCGCAGAAATATCATCAGGCCACGGGGCCACAGGAATGATGCTTGGTCAATAAGAAGCATTCCTGCCGATGTGATTTCGCCCGTTCTTGAGTCAGTTTGAGTCGGGAAAAGAGTTATTGCTGAGAATACACGATCTCTGAAAAAGAGATCCTATATCCAAAAAAGTTCTTCAGGATGCTTTCTTTTTCCCAAAGGCATCAACCACCTTCTCAAACGCCCCGGACGCAAAATTCCTGGCAAAACCAAGAAGAGCGTCTTTTACCGTTGAATCCTTGGTTTCTTTTTCCGCTTTTTCGTGTTGTTTGTCGGCCCAGCGCCCTACCAGTTTGCCGGCGATAAACAAAAGAATGTTTTCGGGCCTCAGGCTCTCCGAAAAAGCACGGACAGAAGCGCGAAATTCTGATTCGAGTTCTGTCTTCCTGCTCTCCAGTTCACGGATGTCGCGCTGTAGTTCCCGAAGGGAGGTAGGGTTAGTTTTCATCTTTTTTGTGGAATTGGAGGATGAAGATATTGGCCAGGGGGGTATCGAGCAGCCTCTTTTTGTTGAGTTTCAGGATCAGGATCAGCAGCAGATAGAGCCCGGATACGATCAGGCATCCCATCCACACATTGCGGGTGATGACAGAGAGATAAATGGCCAAGGCAATGCTTGCAAAAATCAGGGCGCAAAACCCGATCATGAGCAGGATCAGCCGCCCAAGTACAGCGGCAAAAGCGACCGCCCCATATTCCATTGCTTTTAACTTGCCGATATCCAGCCGGGTGTTAAGATATTCATGCGCCTTGTCGGCCACATCTTCGAGGTGCGTTTTTTCTGGTTGCATCGTGCTTAGTCGTTTGCGCTTGATTCGTGTGATTCTTTGTGGCCCGAAAATTCATCCTTGAGTTTGCCGACCAGGTCTCCGGCAAGGTCATGCAATTTCTTTCGTGTTTCTGAACCCTTGTCAGGAGCCATCAGCAGACCAATAGCGATTCCGGCCGCTGCCCCTGCCAATACGGCCAGCAGCATCTTTTCAGTATTATGATTGTCTGACATGTATTTCGTTTTTGTAAAGGTAGCTGAATTTATACCTGTTCTCTGTTACGGCAGGGATTTTCCTCCCCTTGTCATCACGGGTTTGGGTATCAGGCTTGTTCCCCACATTCAACAAGAGCATGGAAAATACGAATGTACTTCATCCATACCCCTTGTTTCTTTTTATCACGGTTACTTGGGAGAGCCAGGCTGATGCTCCTCTTCGCCCGATGAAAGCGGTTTGACAAGGCGAAGTCAGACTGTTGACAGGGCTCGAATCATCCCATTTCTATACATCGCTTCGCGCTTCTCAGGAGTTTGCAAAAGATGTTTGGGCCGGTTTCTACTCCTGCTGCATCCATAAACTAAAGGGTTACTTTTTGTAGATCGTTTGGGGGAGTCTGCATAGCATTTGTTCGTTTCAGCAAAGATCAGCCCCCGACCCCGTTTCATCCATGACCCAACTCAGGCATAGAAAGAATATTTATCAATTAGCAATATGATTAAAATCAGTTTTTTAGATCTGATTATCTGTCATTTTTGTCATTAATGCTTATTCGATGAAAAAACAATCATCCAAATACCATAAATTTGATGGGTTAATAACCCCTCAAATGTTCAAAAATCTAGAGAGCCGTGATATCTTCCGTTTGCTTTTTGACTCTGCCGGCGAAGGGCTGGTGCTCATCGAACAAAAAGGGACCATGCTGATGGTCAATCCCAGTCTGGAGGAAATGTTCGGTTATGAAAAAGACGAACTGATGGGCCAAAAGGTGGAAGTGCTTATTCCCGAAT
>Ga0206851_1204_pt1 | contig 14546 bp, 10 predicted proteins | sample Alteio_BWOrgCont_13_FD_152904 | JGI IMG/M metagenome (GOLD analysis project Ga0206851, IMG submission 152904) | Enriched cells from forest soil in Barre Woods Harvard Forest LTER site, Petersham, Massachusetts, United States -... | ecosystem: Environmental > Terrestrial > Soil > Temperate forest >... | reverse complement strand
CGCGAGTATATATTCCCCTGCCTTAGCATTCACGCCCGGCTCAGTCAGCGGCGACCTCAGGCTCGGGTTCCAGTTCAATCCGCCATAGATCTTTTTTATCCGGTAACGCCCGTTCGCTACTTCGTAATCCGCACCCAGGAGACCTCCGTTGACAGATTTCACCGTGAAAGGATGGTCGCCGCCGCTCAGGATGAAATTGTGGCCGATAGCCAATTCGCTTCCCATCCATTGGAGCACCTGGTTCAGATCATCCCGGCAGGAAAGGTCGGGAAGAAAAGCAGCGTATTTCTTTTTGATTGCCAGCCAATCGACACCATGCATATTCGGGTCATAGAAATAATCCCTGCTGACCCGCCAGGCTTCATCGAAAATATCGGCCCATTCGGCGGTCGGATCCACTTTTACCTGGATATCCCCTATCGGGACCGGTCCCTTCCCCGGCTCGGGCTTTCCGCCTGCATCAACCACCGACCAGTTCCCCCCCTTTATGTACAGCATTTTCTTCTTGTCAGCGGACAAAACATACCAGTCAAGATCGATCACCTCCGTGTCCTTCCGCTTCTTAAGGTCGTATTTATGAAGATTGCCCCCATTCCCATTCGTGTAGTCGAGATAATATATCGCATCGTCCTTCCCCACCGTCAGGTCCATAAATTCCCCTGCCCTTATCGGAAGATCAACGATCCGGTTTTGTATCCCATCCCAATCAATATTAAACACCTGCGCTTTTTTATCCGCTGCAACCTTTCCTGTATCACCCGCCACCTTTTCCTCATCATTTTCTCTGGCAAACGGCGAGATCGTTTCCTTTTGCAGCGTCACCAGATAAATGGATTCCGTTTGTCGCATATCGATGCTCGATTGGTCAAACCAGTTGAGCACCGGTCCCGCATCGGTCGAAGCAAAAAAGTACAGGTATTTCCCTTGCGGATCGAATTTTGGTTCATCTACCTCACTCAACCCGTCAGTCAGGGGATAAGATTTCTGCTCGGCAACCGAGTACAGGAAGACCCGCTTGAACTGTGTTCCCATAACCTTCGTATAAGCCAGCCACCGCGAATCCGAAGACCAGTCACTCGCAATATCCCGGTACGGGCCGGGAATATATACTTCGTCCGCGTCTATCTTTTTGACCTCCCCGCTCGGGACGTCCAGGATAAACAAGGTTCTTGCATTGTCGGCAAAAGCGATCTTTTTACTGTCGGGCGACCATTCCAGATTGGCGTAGAAGCCCGCCCCCGTTAATTTGATGACCCGTACAGCCCCTTTCCCGTCTTCCGGCTGGATACAAAGCGCATTCTCCCCCCCGGCATCCGAAATATACGCGATGGACTTGCCGTCGGGCGACCACGCCGACCAGCCCTCATGCGCTCCAACGGTATTCGTGAGGTTCCGATAGTCCCCCTTTTCCGCCGGCGCGGTGATGATATCTCCGCGGTAATCGAATACCACCCGCGCGCCCGTGGGCGAAATGTCCCCGCGCGCAATATACTGCGGGCCCGACACAAATCGCGGCCGCAGTTCCAGGAGATCGGCCGCAATCCCGATCGTCAGCTTCTTCTCCGCACCCGCCCCCAGGTCATAGACATGGAGATAGCCGCTTTGCTCAAACACCAGCTTCCCATCCCGGCCCGACATATTCTGGACCGGGAAATCCGTAAAACGAGTCAACGCCTTGACTTGCTTCGACCCGATATCATAGGCATATACGTTGAATTCCCCATCCCGGTCGCTGCGGAAATACACCGTACTACCCACCCAGACCGGGCCCGTATCATTACACCCTCCGTTTGGCTGCGGGATCGCCTCGACCGACATGTCCTTGAACGAGAAGAGCCAGATCTTTGCGATTGACCCGCCCCGGTAGTGCTTCCATTGCCTGAAGGCATCCGGGATCGGCGTATAGGCCAACCGGCTCCCGTCCGGTGAATAGGCCGCAGAAAAGGCATTGGGGATCTCCAGTTCTTTCGCCGGTCCCCCCGTCACGGGGACGGTATATAATTTAAAATATCGGTTCGAGAAGCAATTCCGGGGCGAGATGAACAACACTGACTTCCCGTCGGGAGTGAAACCCCTGACAATGTCCGGAGCCGGATGCCAGGTGAGCCGTTTGGGGATCCCACCCTCTACCGGGATAATATAAACGTCAGTATTCCCGTCATACTGCGCGCTGAATGCAATCCATTTTCCATCCGGCGAGAAAACGGGGTTTGACTCGATCCCCTCGCTCACCGTCAGCCGCCGCGGATAGGACCCATCCGTATTCGCCACCCAAAGATCCTCCGCATAAATAAAGGCAATATGATCGGCGCTTATTGCCGGCTGTGAAAGCATCCGCGTGTCATGTGTATCGATAGCGCCCGCCATCAGCGGAAAAGCCAGCGCTCCAAGGACCGTAAGCAGTAATGGTATAGGCTTAAGCATAAAATAGTTTGTCCCAAAAAGGTAATCCTATTTTTCCGAAAGACCATCCCGTTTTTACCAGCGGTAGAATTTCAGTATTTTTGTGTCATGCATCTTCCTGTTTCACCATCACCCTTCCTCCTCGATCCCTACATTACCTATCTTAATTTTGGCGCATTTGGCGCATGCCCCCGCCCCATCTTCGAAGACTACCAACGCTGGCAGCGCGAGCTGGAGCTGGAGCCGGCACAGTTCATCAATGTCAACGGGCCGCGCTATCTCGAGCAATCCCGGCAGGCGCTCGCAGCCTACATTCACTGCGACGCAAGTGATATCGTCTATACTACCAACCCCTCCTATGGAATGAATATCATTGCCAAAAGCTTTCCGCTCGGCCCCGGTGACGAGATCCTTAGTACCGACCTCGAATACGGCGCCTGCGACCGGACCTGGAAATATTATTGTGAAAAAAATGGAGCCAGTTATATCCGCCGCCCGATCCGTTTGCCCATTGTGTCCAAAGAGGAGCTCATCGCCGACTTCCTCGCCGGCATTACACCCCGGACAAAGGCCGTCTTTATCAGCCATATCACGAGCAGCACCGCCCTACTCCTTCCCGTTTGGGAAATTTGCGCGGCCGCGCGGCAGCTGGGCCTGATCACCATTGTCGACGGCGCCCATATCCCCGGCCATCTCCCGCTCGACCTCCGCGACCTGCCCGCCGATATCTATACCGGCGCCTGCCACAAATGGATGATGACCCCAAAGGGATCCAGTTTCCTATATGTTAAACGGAAATTGCAGCCGCTGTTCGATCCGCTGCTTATCAGTTGGGGATTCGATAGCCCGGATCCATCGGAATCTAAATTTTTGGATTATCATGAAAGGCAGGGAACGCGCGACTACTCCGCTTTCCTGACCATCCCGCGCTCTATCGAATTCATGCGCGAACACGGGTGGCCTGATGTGGCCGCTGCCTGTCGCCGGATGGTCCGCGATAACGCCCTTCGCTTCTGCGACCTCCTCGGCTCCGAGCCGATCTGCCCTGTTACCGAAGACTTCCTCGGCCAGATGTTCGCCATCCACATCTCGACATCTGACCCCGACCGGCTAAAACGCTATCTTTTCGAAACCAACCACATCGAGATCGCCATCAACCGCCACGGCAGCCATACCCTCCTGCGTTATTCCATCAACGGTTTCAACGGCCAGGACGATCTGGACAAGCTTTTCATCGCCCTGCAAGAGACCGCCGGCCGGACCAACCTCCTATCCCTTCAATGTGTATCGTAATTCCGGACCTTCTGGAATTTGAACCGATCTCCCTCATCAGGAACAAGTTGATAAAGGATCGCCCGCATACCGCCTGACGGCTTGTCCTTGTCATCCCCCGCCTTGTAGATAGGGAACTTTTCCAGTAAAAACCCCTCCATCAATGAGAACTGGTCATGCCCCTTATACCCTTCGTTGATCTTTCCATCCATCATGGGATCGGGCAGTATGCATCCGATGAACGTTTTATTTTCCTTGGAAACAAATGCGTAAACCGTACCGAAGACCGCCGAGGAATCCATATAGACATATAGTACCAGGTCCGGATAACCATCGCTGTTCAGATCGTCGATCTCTGCCTTCGCAACACGCCCCCGCAACATAAAATCCATGGGCTTCGCCTCGTTATCGAACCCTATCGGCCGGACGTCCAGCTCGTTCTCATCGACCTTCTTATTCTTACATGTCACTTTGTATCCCACCTTGCCGACCTTAACTGTCGTATCGATCCTCGGAATAATGACCTGCGCATTGGCCGAAACGATTGAGAACAACGCTATTAGAAAGATACCTACCTGCATTTTCATGTCATAAAGATAATGAGATACACATAATAAAATCGCTTTTTTGCGTTATAGGTGATATCCGAAGAAATAACCCATGCGATTGATTTTCAAATCAAAATTCGTCATTCATCGTAAAATCGCGTTTCTGTTGATTTTCCTGATCGTTACCTTCTTTATAGTCGGTTTTCTGATTTATACCCTCAATAAGAATCTCGGCCAAACCAGCTCTCAGATCAGCCGTACTTATGAAGCCATCAGCACCCTCCAGGGCATGGACCTCCTTACGGCAGAATCAGGCGCCGCCGCCTATCGCTTCCTCCAGACCGGCGATCCTTCCGCAGCCACCCGGATAAGGACCACCCACGAGCAGCTGCAGCAATCTCTCGACACCCTTCATCGCCTGACCAACAAGAATTGTGACCAGGACAGCAATATTAACCGCCTCGCCGGCCTCATCACCGACAAGCGCCGGGCTGAAGACAGCCTTATCACAGTCCCGCAGGTCTCAATTCCTGCCGCCGAACGCCGCCTCGCCGCTGCCGATAGTAATTTGCAGGCGCTCCTTGTCAACATGACCGTCGCCGAAAGGACCATACTGGTCAAGCGCAAAGAGGTCAACGATGCAAGCAACCGCAGGACCGCCTGGCTGGCCCTGATAGGCCGAATTGCCGGTTCCATTTTCTTCGTCTTTGTCCTCATAAAGATCAACACCGATATCAGCCGCCGGAAAAAAGTCCAGGAAAAGCTGGAGATAGCCATCCGCGAGGCTCGGGAGGCTAAACAGATGCAGGAACAATTCCTCGCCAACATGAGCCATGAGATCCGCACGCCAATGAACGGTATCAAAGGCATGACCGACCTCCTCCTCAGCACCTCCCTTACGACCAAGCAGCATGAGCTTGCTGAGGTGATCAAACGTTCCGTCAACAACCTCCTCGTCATCGTAGGCGACATCCTCGATTTTTCTAAGATCAAGGCCGGCAAGCTCAATGTCGAGCGAATTACCTTCAGCGTCAACGACGTCCTCAATAACGCCACCGCCATTTTCGAGCACCGTCTGAAGAAGAAACGTCTCGAACTCTTCACCAGCATCGATCCTGCCATCCCCCAATGGCTCATCGGCGACCCCCATCGCCTCAACCAGGTCCTCATCAACCTGCTGGGCAACGCCATCAAATTCACCGACCAGGGCCATATCCAGGTCGACGTCGCCCTGCGGGAACAGACGGCCGCCGGGGTCATCCTATCCTTCACCGTGAAAGATTCCGGCATCGGCATCCCTGAGGCCAGCCTGCCCAATATTTTTGATAGCTTCGCCCAGGGCAGCCGCGAAACCTCCCGGCTATACGGCGGCACCGGCCTTGGCCTCACCATCTGCAAACAGCTCCTCCAGCTCCAGGGCGGCGACATCAGCGTCACCAGCACCATCGGAAAAGGGGCGAGTTTTGAATTCCACCTCCCCTATGGCATCAGCGATACCTCCGCCAACGACCGCAGCACCGCCGAAACCACCCAGGACTACAGCAAGCTGCTGGCCGGCAAACGCTTCCTCGTAGCCGAAGACAACGAGATCAACCAAAAGCTGATCGACTATGTGTTAAGGAAAGCAGGTGGAACAGTGGAAATGTTCAACAACGGCGCTGACGCCATCCGACACCTCCAGCAAGACCGGGTATTCGACCTGATCATAATGGATATCCAAATGCCGGAAATGGATGGCTATGCCACCACCCGCTATATTCGGAATGACCTCAAATTGCAAACCCCCATTATCGCCATGACGGCCACCGCCATGAAAGGGGAGCAGCTCCAATGTCTCGAATCCGGAATGAACGAATACATGACCAAACCCTTCGAATTCACCGATCTTTACAAACGCATCGGCACCCTCCTCGCCAGCTGACCGCACCCTATAAAATGCTTTTTACTTTCAAAGAAAGCAGCGCCAGATCCCCCTCCTCGCGACGCACCAGCACCTTCACCCGCGGCCCGATCGTCCGCAAAAGCGCCTGATACGCCTGAACATCCTGCCGGAAATCCCCATTCACCATCAGCACGATGTCCCCTTCCCTGAACCCTGCCTGCTCCCCCGGCGAATCCTTCATCACATCTGTCACCAGGATCTTTCCATCCACCAAGCCGATCGTCAATCCGCTGTAGCTATAGTCGAAGGGCTGATGGTACGATCCGTTCGGCATCAGATAGATCTCCGATTTGTCGTAATTCAGGATCAGATTGAACCGCCGCAGCAGATCATTTCCGATCAATCCACCCAGTTGCGGATAATTGGTGACGTCATAAGAATCGTCGAAAACATAGGTCGGGATCTGCCTGAACCGGAAAGGCCCGATCGAAAAATTCTTCAGCGTCGTCAGCTGCATCTCCTTCTTCCCGCCTAACCCCGCACCCTCCGTGCGGACCGGCCGTTTCCTTTTGGGGCCGAATACCGCACTGTCGGCCGTGAATTCCGAAGAGAAAAGCAGGCACAATCCCGCTCCTGTATCGAAATAGAACATCGAGTTGATATCCCGGGCGTCATTCAGCCGCCCCTTCGTCATCGGCAATCCCACCAGCCGCGGACGTAACAAATACCCCCCCTTCGGATAGGTCACCGGCCCTTTCGAATAGATATCGAGCCGGCAGCTGTCGTAATCGACCCGCACCAAATAACGCGAAAAGAAAGTATACCCCAGTATCCCATCGATCTTCTCCCCATATACGCTGGACAGGATTTCATAATTGTTCACCTGCATCGTCACGCTGTCCAACGTAACCGTTCCGAATCGAAGCCGCATCCCGTCCAGCAGTTCCTCCCTGCGCATCCCCGCAATACCCCGGATATAGAAGGAACTGGGATGCGAAACCAGCTTTAACCGCTGCGCCGTCATGGAATCCAGGGACATCCCCCCGCACCCGGTATCGAAAATAAAATTCAGAGAATCCGGAAAATCGCCCAGCCGTATCTTCCCTAAAATAATACCGCCAATCAGCACGCGGAACCGGATACTTCCGAGTAACCGGTCAGTCGGTAAATTCGGCGCTCGGTCATCGTATCCATTCTGGGTAGAGGCATAATTATATTGGGCAACGGCCGGGCGAATATTCAAGAGCAAAAGGAACAATATCCCGCTTAAGAAAAGACGCATAGAGTTGTCAGATTAGACTAAATTGTTATAAAATTGGGTGAAAGGCCGGTAACCGGCAATCCAATCCTTGTACACGTTGGTACAAGTTGGTACAACGCGGGGGAGGCAGGCGAATCCTATTAATTTTACAAACCTTCATTCCGATTTAGTATGCAGACTGACGAAAGCCTGATCCGGCAGGTCAAGAAGATGTTCGAAGAGAAGACCGGCTGGGGCAACAGCGATACCTGGACCAACCAGGACTTCCTCCAGCTTAGTGAACTGATCCGCGACGAAACCGGGATAACCCTTAGCCACGTCACCCTCAAACGGGTCTGGGGAAAAGTTAAGTACGACAGCCTGCCAAATACCCATACCCTCAATACCCTCGCCCAATTCCTCGGCTATGATAATTGGCGCGACCTCGCCGCCCGGCACGCGCCCGCCCAACATCCACCTGCCGGGCAGCCACCCGCCCCGCAAAACCATCAGTCCCAACCCGTCCCGCGCCATCACAACCAATTCCGCCGCATCTGGCTGAGTGCCCCGATCCTCATCCTTATCCTGGCTATTTTGTTCTTCCTCCACGGCCAGCAGCCGCCCCCTCAGCCCCAGGACTATACCTTTAACAGCAAGAAGGTTGTCACCGCAGGCCTTCCCAACTCCGTCATTTTCGACTATGATGCCAGCCGCAGCCCCGACGACTCCGTCGTCATCCAGCAGTCCTGGGATACCGCCCGGCGGGTGAAAGTGCCTAAGAGCGGCCATCAGTATACCTCTATCTATTACTACCCCGACTTCTATCACGCCACCCTCCAGGTCCGCGACCATGTCGTCAAATCCCATAACCTGCTCATCCAATCCAACGGGTGGCTCCCGCTGATCGAACAAGCCCCTGTACCCATCTACTTTAAAAAGGAAGAAGCCATCCACGATGGCAAGATCAGTCTGTCCCTCGACCAGATCCGCGAAAAGAATGTTCCCCTGCAGCCATCCGCTCCTACCGTCGCGTTCGCCAATGTCCGCGACTTCGGCGAGATCTATTCCGATCATTTTACCTTCGAGACGGCCGTTAGAAATGACTACTCCGAAGGCTCCGCCGCCTGCCAGATGACCCGCATCTACCTCCTCTGCGAAAACACGGCCATCTGGGTCCCCCTCTGCGCAAAAGGCTGCGTCTCGACCACCGACCTATACTTCACCTATTTCTATACCTCGGGAAAAAGGGAAGACCTTTCCAACTTCGGCGTCGACTTTAACAAATTCGTCAAGCTTCGCATCGAATCCGACAGCGGCCTGGCAAAGATCTTTGTCGACAACCAGTTGGCATACACCGTTCCCCGCCACATCCGGCACTCGAAGATCATCGGTATCGACTTTCGCTTTGAAGGCACCGGCTCCGTCGACTATGTCTACCTGTCCAACGGAAAGATCACCTACCGCGACGACTTCAATCAACCCGCCGACCCGCTCACTTCTTTCCAGCCTCAGGCGGATAAATAGCGATTAGACACCAGCCCACTGCAATTATCTCCTTACTCCGCCCCTGGGATTTACACCCTTTCGAAAAATCAAATTTTAATCATTTGATTAAAAAATTTGTTTAAATCAAAAACTCAATTTACTTTTGACCCATGGCAAAAGCCAAAACATCAAAGAAGCCAAAGCCCGCAATCGAACCCAGCACGGAGGAACGCATCAAGGAGGCAGCGCGCAAGCTTTTCACCCAGAAAGGTTTCGCCGCCACCCGCACCCGCGACATCGCCGAAGAGGCCGGCATCAACCTCGCCTTGCTTAACTACTATTTCCGTAGCAAGCAGAAACTCTTCGACCTGGTGATGATGGAGAACTTCCAGGAGTTCATCAAAGGGATAACGGTCAATTTCACGGACGAATCGATGACATTTGACCAACGAATCGACCAGATCGTGGCAGCTTATGTCGACATGCTCACCCGGCTCCCCGACCTGCCGATGTTTATCCTGAACGAAATCAGGGGAAACCCATCGAAGATAGCCGCAAAACTCAACATAGAGATGGCGCCGATGCGCCAGAATTTGTTTAAACAACTGATCGCCTCCAACAAAGAAGGCAACACGAACCTGGATCCCTTCCACTTTGTTGCCAATCTCGTAGGACTAACGGTGTTCCCATTCATAGGCAGGCCGATCCTGCAACGAGTCACCGGAGTAACGGAGGAGCAATTCGAACAATATATGCAGGACCGGAAAACGCTGGTCCCGATTTGGATCAAGGCCATGCTGACACCGCCGGCCGCACCGCTCAAATAAAAATTTTTTTTGCAGTAGTATTAATCAAATGATTAAATCAAAATAATAAAACTCGTTATGAAGAAGATGCACTGGCTGCTGGCCGTATTCCTCGCCACCACCAATACCAGGGGTCAATCCACTCCGGGCCAGTCCGCCCCTCCCGCTGACCACCTCACCCTTGAACAGTGCTATCGCCTGGCCGAAGCCAACTACCCCCTGACCCGGCAGCGCGCCCTTATCGCCAGCACCTGCGACTACAATATTTCTAACCTCTCCAAAGGCATCTACCCGCAGCTGAGCGTCAACGGCGCCGCCACTTACCAGAGCGCCGTCACCGATATCTCGATCCCCCCGATCAACGGGTATAAGATCGCGATCCCTGTCGTCCCCAAAGACCAATACAAGCTCTACGGCGAAATCTCCCAAACCCTCACCGGCTTTGGTATCAACAAACAGCAGCGGGAGATCAGCAGCATCGACGCCGCCCTTCAGGAAGCCAACCTCAACACCGACCTCTACCAACTTAAAGACCGCATCAACCAACTCTATTTCGGCGCGTTGCTTATCGATGACCAGATCAAACAGAACGATCTCGCCTCAAAAGATGTCCAAACCGGCATCGACAACGCCCGGGCCCGCATCGATAACGGCACGGATTTCGTCAGCAGTCTCAACAAGCTGAAGGCGCAACTGCTGCAAACCGAACAGCACACCATTGAGCTCAGGGCATCCCGCGAAGCCTATACCGATATGCTTGGTCTCTTTATTAACCTGCCCGTAGACAGCACTACCCAATTGGAACGACCCGAAGCACAAAAGACCGCGGACTCCATCAACCGACCCGAACTAAAAGCTTACGACCTCCAGGTTAAACAATACGCCGAGGACCTGCGCCTCACCCGGCTCAACCTTTACCCTCAGCTCAACGTCTTCTTCCAGGGCGGCATGGGCCAGCCCAACCCGATGAACCTGCTCTCCACGTCCTTAAGCCCTTATTATTTCACCGGCCTCCGCCTCACCTGGACCATCGGCGGCGCCTATACATACAGGAAAGACCGCCTCATCAGCCTGAATAACCAGGAAGTAGTGAAAACCCAGCGCAGCACCTTCCTTTTCAACACCCAAGAGACCATGCACCAGGAGAACGCCAATATCCGCAAATACCGCCAGCTCATCCAAAGCGACGATGACATCGTCAACCTGCGCGAATCCGTGAGCAAGACTTCGGCCGTACAGCTGCTCAATGGCGTCATCACCGCCAACGATTACATCCAGGACGTCAACGCGGCAGCCCAGGCCCGCCAGGACCGGGCCGTCCATCAGATCCAGCTCCTTATGACCCAATACGATTACAAAAACACTTCAGGAAATTGATAAACCGGAAAAAATAATAAAATGAGAAAGTCATTCTTTTCGAGCGCCGCCTTCATCATCCTTATCGTCCTTACCACCGCGGCCTGCAACCGGAACAAGATCCAGACCGACGCCTCCGGTGTCTTCGAATCCGACGAGGTCATCGTATCCGCCGAACAGAACGGCAAGCTGCTGTCCTTCCCCATCCAGGAAGGCGACTCGCTTGGCAAGGGCGCCGTTGTCGGCCAGATCGATATGTCCAACACGATCATCCAGAAGGAACAGGTGGAAGCCACCATCCAGGCTTTGCGACAAAAAACCACCAACCCCCTGCCACAGACCGAGCTCGTCAAACGCCAGCTGGCCGTAGAAGAATCCCAGCTCGAACAGCAACAAAGGGAAAAAATACGGACCGAAAACCTCCTCAAAGCCGACGCCGCCACCCAGAAACAGCTCGATGACATCAACTCCGCCATCGACCAGCTCGAAAAACAGACCGCCGTCAGCAAGCAACAGATCGCCCTCGACAACTCCAACATCGCCACCCAGAACCGGACCATCTTCAGCGAACAGCGGCCGCTCGAAATGTCCGCCGCTCAGATCCAGGACAATATTAATAAAGGCCGGATCATCAATCCCATCAGAGGGACAGTCCTCACCAAATACGCCCTCCAGGGCGAAATGACAACCACCGGCAAATCCCTCTATAAGATCGCCAATCTCGATACCCTGATCTTACGGGCTTATGTAACCGGTTCGCAGCTCACTCAGGTGAAGCTCGGCCAGAGCGTCAAAGTATACGCCGACCAGGGCTCCGACCAATACCGCGAATATCCCGGCGAAGTGTACTGGATCTCCGATAAATCGGAATTCACCCCCAAGACCATCCAGACCCGAGACGAACGCGCCAACCTCGTCTACGCCGTCAAGATCCACGTGAAGAATGACGGCTACCTCAAGCTCGGTATGTACGGTGAAGTAAAATTTTAAACCATGATCACCCTGGATAAAATCACCAAGACCTACAACAAGGGCACCATCAAAGCGGTCACCGGCGTCAGCCTCGACATCCGCCGCGGGGAGCTGTTCGGCCTCATCGGCCCCGATGGCGCCGGCAAAAGCACCCTCTTCCGCATCCTCACCACCCTCCTGCTCGCAGACAGCGGGACCGCAACCGTCAACAACTTCGACGTGGTCAGGGACTATGCGCAAATCCGTAGCAGCGTAGGCTATATGCCCGGCCGCTTCAGCCTCTATCAGGACCTCACCATCGAAGAGAACCTCCAGTTCTTCGCTACCGTATTCGGAACAACCATCAAAGAGAATTATTCGCTGATCAAAGATATCTACCAACAGATTGAACCCTTCAAGGACCGCAGGGCCGGAAGACTATCGGGAGGCATGAAACAAAAATTGGCTTTGTGTTGCGCGCTGATTCATAAGCCCGCGGTCCTTTTTCTCGATGAACCGACCACCGGCGTGGATGTTGTCTCCCGAAAAGAGTTTTGGGAGATGCTCAAACGGCTGAAAGATGAAGGCATCACCATCCTCGTCTCCACCCCGTATATGGACGAAGCCGACCGCTGCGACCGCATCGCCCTCATTCAAAAAGGCAGCATCCTTTCCATCGACGACCCTGCCGGCATCATCCGCGCCTTCCCCGGTGAGCTCTACGGCGTACAAGCAAACAACACCCACCAATTGCTCCGCGAAGTCCGCGGTTACAGTGGCACCGACACCTGCTTTGCCTTTGGCGACGCGCTGCACGTAACATTCAAAACCCACAACGCCGCCGCGGAACTAAGCCCCTACCTCAAAACGAAAGGAATAACCAACCCGACGATCGAAAACATCACCCCCGGCATCGAAGATTGTTTCATCCACCTTTTAAAGAACTGATCGTGGACACCGTAATCACCACCGACAAGCTCACCAAGAAATTCAGCGAGCTGACATTCGAAGTCGGAAAAGGCGAGATCTTCGGCTTCCTGGGCGCAAATGGCGCCGGCAAAACCACCGCCATGCGGATGCTCTGCGGCCTCCTCGCCCCGACCTCCGGGAAAGCCCGCATCGCCGGCTATGACATCTATACCCAGACCGAACGCATCAAACGCTCCATCGGCTACATGTCCCAGAAGTTCTCCCTCTACGACGACCTCACCGTCAGCGAAAACATCCGCTTCTATGGTGGCATCTACGGAATGAGCCGGGCCGCTATCCGCACCAAGACGGCCACCCTGCTGGAGGAACTGCAGCTGGGCAACGAAGCCTCCACCCTCGTCCGCGAGCTGCCCCTCGGCTGGAAACAAAAGCTTTCCTTTTCCGTGTCCATCGTCCATGACCCCGAGATCGTATTCCTCGACGAACCCACCGGCGGTGTTGACCCCGTCACCCGTCGCCAGTTCTGGGACCTGATCTACGCCGCCGCCGACCGGGGCGTCACCGTCTTCGTCACCACCCACTATATGGATGAAGCCGAATACTGCAACCGCGTCTCGATCATGGTCGATGGCGTCATCGCCGCGCTGGACAGCCCCGCCAACCTGCGTGATCACTATGGCCACGCCTCGATGGAAGACGTATTCTATGAATTAGCCAGAAAAGCAAATCGTAAAGAATGAAACAACTATTCACCTTCATCCGCAAAGAATTCCTCCACGTCTTCCGCGACCGGAAAACCTTGCTGATGCTATTCGGCCTGCCGATCGCCCAGATCGTCCTGTTCGGCTTCGCACTTTCCAACGAGATTAAAGACTCCCGCATCGCTCTCGTCGACTACTCCAAAGACGCGGTCACCACCCGCCTCATCGGCAAGATCGAAGCAAGTCATTATTTCGACATCCAGCATACCCTCGCAAGCGCCGACCAACTCAATGCCGCCTTCAAACGTGGCGATATAAAAATGGCCGTCATCTTTCCCGCCAACTTCGGCGACGACCTCACCCACACCGGCAAAGCCACACTTCAGATCATCGCCGACGGCTCCGACCCCAACCAGGCTACCACTATCACCAACTACCTCCAGTCGATCGTCAACGACTACAACGCAGAGCTGGCACGGGACGCACAGCAGCCGCTGCAGATCAGACCCGAAGTCCAGATGCTCTACAACCCCGAGCTGCGAGGCGCCCCCAATTTTGTCCCTGGTGTTATGGCCCTCGTTCTCATGCTCGTCTGCACCATGATGACCTCCGTTGCCATCGTTAAGGAGAAGGAACTGGGTACCATGGAGATCCTCCTCGTGTCACCCTTCAAGCCGATCTATATCATTATTTCCAAGCTGGCCCCTAATCTGCTGATCTCGATCGTCAATCTTTTCATTATTCTTATCCTAAGCGATATTTTCCTCGACCTGCCGGTCAAAGGCAGCATTGCCCTGCTGGTTTTCTGCAGCATTTTGTTCATTCTTACCTCTCTCTCCATCGGCCTGCTGCTCTCCATCAACGCCAAAACGCAACAGGCCGCCATGATGGACTCGCTGATGGCGAAAAGGAGGAGGCACATGGCGGCGAGGATAAGGGTCTCTTTCCAGACGGCGCTGAAGCCGAGACCTT
>Ga0206851_1203_pt1 | contig 14646 bp, 12 predicted proteins | sample Alteio_BWOrgCont_13_FD_152904 | JGI IMG/M metagenome (GOLD analysis project Ga0206851, IMG submission 152904) | Enriched cells from forest soil in Barre Woods Harvard Forest LTER site, Petersham, Massachusetts, United States -... | ecosystem: Environmental > Terrestrial > Soil > Temperate forest >... | reverse complement strand
TTATCGCGTTCATAAAATCTGTCAGACTCTTCATAATGAAGGATACCGTGTTCACCTGATTGGCTCTAGAAATAAAAGAAGTCTCGCTCTTAAGTCACGTGATTATCAAACAGATAGAATAAGAACATGGTTTAAAAAGTCCGCTTTCTTCTATGCCGAATTCAATATCCGGCTCTTTTTCAGACTGCTTCATCAAAAGCCCGACATATTTCTCGGAAACGATCTGGATGTGATGCCCGCCACCATGCTCAGTGCTAAGCTCCGGAAAAAACCGGTCATATATGACAGCCATGAATTTTTTCTGGGAATGGCAGGAATGGATGAAAAACCATTTCGCCGGAATATCTGGAAATTCTTCGAAGCCCGCATTTTTGCCAGTCTGAAATATATGTACACCGTTTCGGATTCCATTTGTAACCTGTATGCAAAAATCTATCATGAAAAGCTTTTTGTGGTTCGTAACCTTCCGCTCAAAAATCCGGATAACCCCAGACTTACCGAAGAAGAGGTGAACTTGCTGCGTTCGATTGAAGAGAGGATTCCGGCAAACAAACATTTGCTGATTTTCCAGGGTGCCGGTATCAATGAATCCCGTGGTGCTGAAGAACTGGTACTCAGTATGCAGTTCCTGGATACTTCCGTTTACCACCTGCTGATCATCGGCGGTGGAGACGTATTCCCCAAACTCGTGAAAATGATTGAGCAGAATCAATTACAGGAAAAAATTACCCTCATTCCGAAACTGCCATTTACCCTGCTCAATCGCATCACACGTAAAGCCCAACTCGGGATTTCCATAGACAAATCATCGGTACCAAATCATAAATACAGTCTTCCGAATAAATTATTCGAGTACCTCCACGCGTCGGTACCAGTACTTGCAAGCCGACTGTTCGAACAGGAAAGGATCATCAACCAATTTGAGGTTGGCGATTTTATAGAGGATTATAAGCCAGAAAACATAGCAGAAAAAATAAAAGAGATTTTCGCCAATCCTGACCGGCTGAACCGCTGGAAACAAAACACTTGCAAGGTGCGGGATACACTTAACTGGGAGAACGAAAGCAAAATAGTTATCGATATCTTTAAACAAGTAGAAAGGGATTCGGTTAATAGATAAATGGAAGACAGGAAACTCCATATTGTTTGTCATGACGTTCCTTATCCTCCCGACTATGGTGGCGTCTTCGACCTGTATTATAAAATCAGGACTCTGCACGAACAGGGTATTCATATCATCCTTCATTGTTTTACCAGCGGAAGAGAAGAACAGCCTATATTAAAAACATTTTGCGAACAGGTGTACTATTATCCGCGGAGAACAGGTCACAAAGGTTATTCACACCAGCTTCCTTATATCGTTTGCTCACGTTCCAATCCAGAATTACTGGAACGACTTCTGCAGGATGAATATCCGATCCTGCTGGAAGGTGTACATTGTTCTTACCTGATGCAGGACAGCCGGTTTGCGAAGAGGAAAATTTTGCTCCGGCTCCACAATGTTGAATCAGTTTATTATAAACAACTCGCGAAGAGCAGTTCTTCCTGGTTTAAAAAATTATATTACCTGCGCGAAAGCGCCGTACTCAGAAAATATGAACGTCGTATCGCTTCCGGATGGCCGCTCCTGGCCGTTACCCAGTCGGATGCCGAAATGGCATCGGTCACATACCAGTCTAAAAATATATCGGTGATTCCGGTATTTCTGCCCTTCCAGCATATCGAGTCTCCGCAGGGAACCGGTTGTTATTGTCTATACCATGGAAATTTGTCGGTGGATGAAAACGAGAAGGCCGTAATCTGGCTACTGGAAAAAGTGTTCAATGATCTTTCCATTCCATTCCTGGTGGCAGGTAAAAATCCGGGACCCAAATTGCGTCGTGCCATCGCTAAATACAAAAACTGTTGCCTGGTTTCCGATCCCAGCGATCAGGAATTAAAGGACATTATCTCCAAGGCCCAGTTGCATGTGATTCCGTCTTTTAATTGTACCGGCGTGAAATTAAAATTGCTGAACGCACTTTTTAACGGACGTCACTGCATAGTCAATGAAAATGCTGTAGAGGGAACAGGTCTCAAAGAAGTTTGCCATCTGGCGGAAGGAGCTTCAGAATTTAAAATAATGATCGAGACCCTGTATGAACGTCCCTTTACTTTTCTTGATTTACAATTCCGTCGTGAAAAATTATTGCACCAGTACAACAATCTGCAAACGGCCGGCCTCCTCATAGCCCAGATTTGGTAAAGTATTCCGGAACTCCGGCACGTCCATCTTAGAACACGGAAATAGTAGCATTGTCCAATACCTTTCCTTTCTCGGTGCGAAGCGTACGTGCAGGAAATTTACTGACCACGCGATAATCATGTGTCGCCATCACAACAGTTGTACCGTATTCTTTCGATATCTGAAATAACAGCTGCATGATTTCGTCGGAGGTTTCCGGATCGAGGTTCCCGGTAGGTTCATCCGCCAGTATGAGTTTGGGAGAATTCAACAAAGCCCTCGCAATATCCACACGCTGTTGTTCTCCGCCACTCATCTCATAGGGCATTTTGAAACCCTTGGATTTCAGCCCAACCTTGTCCAGTACGTCATCTATTTTTTCCGTCATGAGTTTTTCATCTTTCCAGCCGGTCGCTTTCAACACGAACTTTAAATTATCGATCACATTTCTGTCTGTCAATAATTGAAAATCCTGGAATACAACACCCAGATTCCTGCGCAGGTAGGGTACTTTTTTCCAGGTCATTTCCCGCAGATTAAATCCGGCTACAGTTCCCTCTCCTTCTTTCATCGTGAGATCGCCATACATCGTTTTCAGCAGACTGGATTTCCCGGTGCCCGTTTTCCCGACCAGGTAAACAAATTCCGCTTTGTTCACTACGATATTTACATTTCCCAGAATCAGGGTTCCTGACTGGTAAATATTCACATTTTTAAGTTCAACGATTGGTTCCGCCATATTTCAAAGTTAAAGGGCCGGCCGCAACCGGCAATGAATAAAATGCTCACAGGAAAGCTTGCATCTGAGAAATAAATATAATATCTTAACGTTAAGATCAAATCCACGAAAGCGAAATCCACCTATATGAAAACATCTCACAAACCATTCCTTGCTATTCTCATTTTAAGTATTGTTGTGTTGTACGGTCTGATGGCTATTATTGCATCCTGATCACTTATTCACCGGCTCTACTTCATAAACAGGACTGAACAAATACAGTTTTCCTGATGGTATCTCCACACCTTCAATTCTCTTCCTGATTTGTTTTCCTCTTCTGAATACCCTGCCGTCTGAAGTCTTAAACAACGCACCTTCTTTAATATCCTCGGCCAGAACGGTTTTGTCCCTGACATCATAATTTTTGAGCGCCCTTGTAAGATTAATATCCGAACAACTGCTGGCCGGCAGATCATGAAGCGATTTGAGCAGGGTCTGGTGCAGATCCTCCGGAAAAAGTTTCAGTTTCATAAAGTCCTCCAGCACATGCCGGTATGCCAGCTTCCATTCTTTACCGTGTGACTGCACCCTGTTACCATATTGCTGATACGTGATCAGATGACCCATTTCATGGATCAGTGTGATTAGAAAAGCATATTTATTCAGATTCCCGTTTACACTGATGCGGTGATGATCAGAGCCTGTAGCATGGCGGTAATCACCCAATATGCTTTTTCGGGTACGCGTAATAGTAAGATGTACTTTGTATTGGTGCAGGTATTCGAGCATCTTTTCACTTGCCCCGGCAGGCATATAATGGTTCAGATATTCAAGGGGTGCTTCCTTCTTAGGCATGTGGCTTTTTACTCATTTTCATTACGGATCGCATTTCAATAAATGTATAAATAAAATACAAACCAAGGCACCCGAACAATGCCGGTTTGCTGATCATCTTTTTGAAAAGGGCGATATAAACAAAGGCAGCCATGGCCAGAATAAAAAATTTGAAAATAAATGCCCCGTAAACAAGACGCAAGAACCCCTGCGTTTGCTTGTGCTTCATGGCCCGTGTGTTCATCTCTGAAGAAATGATACCAACGACAAGTAAAAGGCAATTACCACCCATCAGTACACGGTAATCGACCGGCATGTCGTGAAAGGATATACGTAAGAGGAAGAATACCAGGGTCAGGCCCAGAAAGAGAAGGATCAGCGGGAAAAATGTTTTGTTTTTCATTGATAGCCCGCAAATTTAAGCTTAATGCGCAAAGCGTAAAGCGTAAAGCTTTTTTGTGATTTCTGAATCTGCGAATGTGAGACAATCGAATGCCGTTCCGATTGCAATCTTTGAAAAGATCTGCAATCAGTTAGATACTTCAGTCATTCCCTCAATCGCTTTACGCTTTGCGCTTTACGCTTAAGAGAGTGCCAGACTGGGACTACTCTTGGAAGAATAGTCTTCTTTTACTGAAGAAGATCCGGATTTGCTACTGGTCGTTGATACAGGTGTTTCGTGTATCATGTGACATTGTCCGTTAAAATTAGCAGCCGGTTCAATCTGCAGCTTGGCAGAATGGATATTACCATTTACCTGGCAATTGCTTTTTAACTGTAGCAGTTCCTTTACCTTGATGGTACCGGAAACCTTGCCCATGATGTCAGCTGTTAAACCACTGACGTCACCTTCTACGACTCCGTTTGCACCGATGATCACTTTTGCAGAACAGATAATATTGCCTACCAGGGTACCATCAATTCTGAGGTCGCCACTGCTGGTAATATCGCCTTTGAGGGAAGTTCCGCTGCCAATGAGACTGGCGCTGCCTGTAGGTACAACAGTTTCTGTTGTTTCGGATTTGGATTTGTTATTAAACATTGGTATCAGATTTTAATCGTCGATTTTTTCCGCTTTCGGAATCTTCAGGGCCGTCGTATCCATTTTCACCGTACTGCTCCCCTGTAACACATTTCTCAAACCCTCAAAATACTGGTCGCGGTACCTTACTTCCTGCTCTAACGAATCAGTACGTATTTTTAGTTCACGCAACTCCTTAGTATTATTTAAATCTCCATAACCGGGGATGTAAAGTTTTAATGGAGTAAACACTATTAAAGCCACTGTAAGACCGGTTAGTAGCACAAAAACCGTGCTGAGAAAAACATATACACTCAGGCGGGAAAGTTTAAAAGTGACCACTTCTTCATATGTGTCGTCATTCATAACGACCAGCCGGTACCGGTTCTGCAACCTTTTTAAAGTGGAATTGGCATCGAATTTGGCCATAAGGGGATATTGCGGTCTAAAGATAACAAGTTATTGGTTTGCAGGTTAAAACGGCCTTAAATTGGCTGATTTTTATAATAAAAATCCCGATTATCAGTTAATAACAATTTAGTTTGCATGGCAATCCTAAAGGACGAAGGGTGAAACGGATCGTTACCTCAGTTATATTTTTTTCTCTTTTCTTCTATCTGAACGGATCCGGGCAGGTCGGGGTAGACTATGATCTGAAGAAACCGGAGAGATACGAAAACAGGACTCTGGGTTATGAAAAGACAGCTACCACCAAATGGAACGTTCCACGCGAATTCCTTCAAAATACAATCACCCATTATAATTTTTACTTCAATACCAATAATAAACTGAACGACGTGCTCGTCCGGGCCAAATCTCAGTTCAAAGAAGATTATACACAGCTCCTGCCCTTTTACAATTATACACTGGAAACAACAGCCAGGGATAAACGCAATCTCGATTCTGTTTTGGATAAAATTAATTCCGCCATCCTCCTGCACGATTTGAGAAACAGCTGGAACGACAACCTGTACATTCTGATGGGCAGGGCATACCTGTACAAGAATAATCTGGATTCGGCTCATATACTTTTCCAATTCGTGAACTACGCGTATGCACCCAGGGATGCAGATGGATACCCGCTTCCGATCGGAAGTAACCAGGAAGAAGGAGGTAATGCCTTTTCGATTTCCACCAATGAAAAAAGAAATATTGCAAAAAAAGTATTCAGTCTGCCGCCCAGCCGGAATGAATCCTTTATCTGGCTCATAAGAACCTATTTCCAGCAGGAAAAACTTACAAAAGGTGCCGTCCTCATAGAGATCCTGAAACAGGATCCGAATTTCCCTGACCGTTTAAAACCTTCCCTGCACGAAATGCAGGCGCTTTATTTCTATAAAATCAAAGATTGGGACAGCGCAGCCCATCACCTGAGCCTGGCCCTGGATAATACTACCGACCAGAATGAACAGGCCAGATGGGAATACCTGATAGCACAGTTATATGATCTTAGTGGCCATCCGGCTGCTTCAAAAGCCTTTTATGAAAAAGCATCTTCCCATACCCTGGATCCGGCTCTCGCCGTATACTCCCGGCTGAATGCGATCCGGGATAATAAGGGGGATGGTGCCAATAACGACTACATTCAGAAAAATCTGAACGCCCTGATGCGCATGGCCAGAAAAGAAATCTATGCGCCTTATCTGGATGTGATATATTATGTGGCAGCTGAAATGGAACTGGAAAAACACGACAAGAAAGCAGCCCGCGCATATTTCAGAAAATGTATTGACCACGCCAATGGTCTTGGATATAATCGTGACCGGGCATTTCTGAAGCTTGGATGGATTTTCATGGAAGATAAAATGTATCCGGAGGCAAAGTATTCTTACGACAGCGTAAATGTGAGTAATCCGAATATTACCGATTCGCTGAAAGTATTACTTGAAAGAAAAGAGGCATTAAGCCGCATCGTTCCGCAAATAATGATCATTCGGCGGCAGGATAGTCTTCAGCGTATCGCAGACATGTCACCCTCCGAAAGAGATTCCTACATAAAAAAAATGCTGCGGGCCTATCGCAGGCAACTCGGCCTCGCCGAAGATGATAACAGCGGCTCCGGTGGTTATGGATTCAGATCCAACAGCGTGGTTCCGGATATGTTCACCAACCCCATTGGCGCTGGCGACTGGTATTTTTATAATCAGTCCGTAAAAGCGAAGGGCTATGGCGATTTTAAATCCCGCTGGGGTAACCGTCCCAATGTGGACAACTGGGAAGTGCAGTCACTGATCAACCAGCAGATCACGGGTCTTACACCGGCAAGTAGTTTACTCCCGAATGGTAATGGTCCCAATACAGCTGCCCCTGCTGCGAGTCAGATCACAGCAGAAACCCTCATGGCCGGCCTACCTCTGACGCCGGAGAAAATGCAGAAATCAAAAGATTCAGTGGAAAACGCCCTGTTTGCGCTGGGAAAATCCCTCCAGGATTATATACCGGATTACCGCAGCGCATTAAAAGTGTATGACACACTGGAAACAAAATTCCCGGACACCAGATTTTACCAGGAAGCTCTTTATAATCAATATTTCTGCTACATACACCTCGATGATTCAGCCAATGCGGCCCGGATACTGGCCCTGATGAAACAGAAATTCCCGACCGGTAGCTATATCACACTGATCGAAAATCCACCGAAGGGACCGGAGGATCTGCCGGCACGCACGAGAGCAACCCAGGCGTACGAAACGGTATACGAACATTTTATTGAAGGACATTTCGATCAGGCAGCCGGTGAAAAACTAAAGCTTGATAGTGTATTCGGAGAAAAATACTGGACCCCGCAATTACTATATATCGAGGCGCTGTATTATATCCATTACCGGTATGACAGCATTGGGAAAGTAACGCTGAATAAAATTATCACCCGTTTCCCCAAAACGGTCATGTCGGCCAAGGCCGAAAATGTTTTGAGGGTTCTGAATGAAAGAGAAAGAATTGAGACCTACCTGCGGAATCTGCATATACAGCGCATGACCGAGGACAGCATCGCACGACTGGCTATCGCTGCGGCACAACCGAAAATAACGGATTCGGCCAACGCGAAAGCAAAAGCCATGAACGCACAAAATATAGGAAGGGACAGCAGCCAGATTTCGATAAAGAAACCGGATGCGCTCCAGCTAAAAGCACAGTCACTGTTTGTTTCGCCTTATGTATGGTCGCCCGACAAACCGCAATTTGTTGTTTTGGTGATGTCGAATGTGGATCCGGTCTATGTCACAGAGTCGAAGAATGCTTTCGACCGGTACAATCGTGAAAATTTCTATGGGAAGAATTATGAGATTGATAAACAGTCATTGACCGATACAACCAAGCTGATGGTGATGCAGGGATTTGAAAATGCTTTGGCAGCACTTACCTACCTGAATAAGGCGGCGAATGCTGCCCCGAGGGAAATCATACCCTGGTTACCGGAAAAGAAATATTTCTTTATCATCATCGATGCCCGGAATCTTGAAACATTAAAAGCGACTAAAGACGTTCAATTATACAGGAAGTTTTTAAATGTCTATTCACCGGATGCATTTCCGGCAGGTAAATGATGCGGGAAGCGGGAGGCATGAGGCAGGAGGCAGCAATTAACAATTGACAATTGACAATTAACAATTATAAAATATATGCGTAAAGCAATTCCGATATTCTGGAAAATATTTTTCGCCGGGTTGGGGGCCTTCATCATTTTACTGGTGCTGATTAACCTGGGCGTCTTCGGTCCACTGCCTTCTCTGAAAGAATTGGAGAACCCTTCCATCATGTTGGCATCAGAGGTATATGCTGATGATGGAACCCTGATGGGCAAATATTATAAGGACAAAAGTAACCGGAGTAATGTTGAATATCATGACATTTCAAAGAATGCCATCAACGCCCTTCTTTCCACAGAAGACAAAAGATTTTACGATCATTCGGGAATCGATGGCATGGGCGTTTTGCGTGCGGTTGTAAAACTGGGTCGTGATGGTGGTGGATCGACGATTACCCAGCAGCTGGCAAAATATATGCTCGGACAGGGATCACATAATATGGCCCGGCGGGGAATAGAGAAATTAAAAGAATGGATTACAGCCGTCCGTCTGGAAAGAAATTTTACAAAGGAAGAAATATTGGCGCTCTATCTGAACGCTGTGCCTTTTGGTGATAACGTATATGGCATCCGGAATGCGAGCCGTACATTTTTTCAAAAAGAACCCGATCAGCTAACCGTCGATGAATCCGCCATGCTCATCGGTATGTTAAGCGGTAACACCTTATACAACCCGAGAAAAAATCCGAAAGCGGCCATCGAAAGACGGAACACAGTCATCAATCGGATGGTAGAAAGCAATTTTATTACAGCGGATGAAGGAAGTAAATATAAACTCAAACCCATTGACCTGTCCAATTATAAAAAGCTCGATGAGAATAACGGACTGGCTCCTTATTTCCGTGATGTCATACGTGACGAATTAAAAAAATGGTGCAAGGACCATAAAAATCCGGCAACCGGCGAATCATACGATTTGTATGAAGATGGATTGAGGATTTATACGACGATCAATCCGCGAATGCAATTATACGCCGAAGAGGCGGTTGCCAAACAGGTTCCAAGCCTTCAGAAAGTTTTAAGTGCTCAGCCATCTATCCGTAAGGGACTGGTTTGGAAAGAACACGCTAATATTCTGGAATCTCTGATCCGCAATACTGAACGCTGGCGGAACATGGAGGATGACGGCATCCCCGCAGCAGAAATCCGGAAGAGTTTTGACCAGCCGATTCAAATGAAAGTATTTGCCTGGAATTCCCGTCGTGAAACGGATACGGTGATGTCGCCCCTGGATTCCATAAAATACAATCACCAGATGATGCAGACCGCTTTTCTGGCGATGGATCCCATGAGCGGAGCAGTGAAGGCCTGGATTGGCGGAATAGATTTTAAGACCTATAAATTCGACCACGCGAATATAAATACCAAAAGGCAGGTGGGATCTTCCATCAAGCCATTGCTGTATGCAGACGCCATCGAAGATGCCGGATTCACGCCCGCAACCATCGTGGATAATGAACCGCAGTATTTTGATGGTTTCGGACTCGTTCCTGCGGGCGGTAAATGCGAACTCGGTCCGCAGGTTACCATGGCCAATGCGCTTGCGCATTCTCTGAACTGTGCCTCCGCATCCATTATGAAACAGGTGGGTCCGAAAAATTTTGTGGACTTCCTGCATAATATAAACATTAAATCAAAAATGGAAGCTTATCCTTCCCTGGCTCTGGGAGCGATTGAAATTTCCCTCTATGAAATGATGTGGGGTTATACCATGTTCCCTGCCGGTGGCTTCAGCACAAAACCATATTATATCGCACGCATAGAAGATAAAAACGGAAACGTACTGGCCCGCTTTGATACGGAGAGAAAAGAAGTACTCAGTCAGAATACTGCGTATACGATGTGCCGGATGATGCAGGGAACGGTTGACGTAGGTACAGCTGCAGGTATGAGGGACCGCCTCGGTCTGGCAGAGATGGGCGGCAAAACAGGAACAACCCAAAACAATACCGATGCCTGGTTCATCGGTTATACGCCACAATTACTCGCCGGTGTATGGATCGGTTGCGATGACAATTTTATCCGACTGGATACTAAATTGGGAGAAGGCGGACGTTCCGCCCGTCCAATCTGGGAATATTTTTATGCGAAAACGGCTGCAGACAAGGATTTGGGACTGAATCGTAAAGCACATTTCGTTCAGCCGGAAAACATGAAGGGTGAAATCATGACCGATTATTACATGAACATCATTGACACAGCTTCTCCGGGAGCTCAGGGACTTAATGAGGGCAACGGAAAAGCGAGTCAATACATGGACACGAGTTCACCGCATATACCCGTCGATTCAAAACTTTCGCCTGATGAACAGAAAATATTAGATGAAGCCATTGGAAATAAAAAAAAAGCTGACGCGCTAAAAATTGCAAACCCGCCGGAAGAAAAAAAGAAAAAAGGATTTTTTAAAAGATTGTTCGGTGGAAAGTGATCGCATGGCTTTCCCACTTCTTAATATTTTGTGAATACAGATTTCATTCTGTGGAATGAATCCTGATACGCATCAAAGGGTAAACCCCCGAACATGCGCCTGTTTATTTTTATCCTGGTATCTGCCATGATACCTGCTTTACCTTCATACCACAAAACGAATAGTCGCCCGCAACCGAATACACAGAAAACCGATAGGTCACTGGCTACGAACCCTGTCTGTCCTCTTACCTATCCGCCGGATTCCTGGCCTTCATTTCTCCAGCACCTTCCGACAGAAAACAAACCCATCGTGGATTACCGGGGAAATCAGATCAGCAACCAGGAGAAACATTTTGCGATACTAACCTACGACGTCGGCAGTACAGACCTGCAGCAATGTGCAGATGCACTGATGCGGCTAAGGTCAGAATATTTATTCAGCCAAAAAAAATATGCACAGATCGGATTTCATTTTAATTCAGGGATTTATTATAGTCTGACGAACTATCTGAAAGGCATACGTCCTGTATTTAAGAAGCGTCAACAGATACTTGCCAAAACAAATGCCGTATCCGCATTGTCGCACGAAACTTTGAGAAAATGGCTTGATATCGTATACGCATATGCGAATACCGTTTCGCTGTGCAAAGAATTAAAAAAGGCAGACGGTCTTCAAACCGGTACCGTCATTATATTTCCTGGTAGTCCCGGACATTGCTGCATCATTATTGATGAAGCCGTCACTGATAAAAAGGACACCGTATATAAAATGGCGGAAGGATACATGCCGGCACAATCCATATATGTTCTGTCAAATCCTTATGAACCGGAGTGGAACCCCTGGTATCATTTGGGTAAGGGCGAAATAAATACTGCATCCTGCAGCTTCCGCTCCTATTATCTGAAGAGATTCGAATAGAATTGAATGATAAAAATCTATTATTTCAGGATTCATTTAGTGTTTCCATGATCTTTCACCGAAAGAGAAAGTAGCACCAAGAGATGGACCATTATAACCCCATCTGAAATTGCCGCTGACATTGTTTTTGGATGTATTGACAGTAAAGTTAAGTCCGGAGTATCCCAGCGATACATCCAGTTGCCGGATCAGTTTATATGTGAATGCAATATCATAGGCAATCAGGCGGCCATTAATATTGTTAATCGTTAATGAGAGATAGTCGAAGTCAAGATTCACGGCAAACCGGTCAGAAAAAGCATAACCACCCCAAATCCCAAGATCCGGCAGGGGTGCCGTAAATCCGAAATTATTATCCTGGGAAATACCGGTGCTTGCTCCATTCAGTGAAATGCCGGCCTTGGTTCCTACGGTATGTGCCCCAATCAAAACCCCTACTTCGTATGTTGGTTTTTCGATAAAGGCATACCCATAAGAAAACTGATATATGGCGGTATTAAAGTATGAATTTACAGAACTGTTTATATGATAGGTCTGATCATTAAATGTAATGTCTTTTTGAAGCGTATGGGTAGCTTTTCTGGTCATATCATAATAACTCAGATTGATACGCGAACGTCTGGAAATCCGCCATTGAAAATTGGCCAGAAACGTTAACTGAGCAGCATCAAATCCCAAATCTTTTTGAAAATCGATATCGGTGCCCGCTGCGCTGCCGTTTGCTTCAACCTGCACTTTGGTATTATTCACAGGTACGAACAAACCGGCAGTTAGTCTAAATTTTTCCACCCACCAGGGAGCAACAAGAGAATCTTTTGTTTGTGAATAGCTGAATGAAATGCTGATTAAAAAAATCGTAGTAAGGGCAGTTACTTTCATACTTTACATTTAACTGGCTTGATCGTCTTCCTATATATTCGTTACCCGATCTGACCAAATCAAATTAGTATTTAAGGAAGGTCGGAAATTGAAATTAACTTTATTAAATAGGCAGGCAATGATTTAACCGTTAAACCCCCTCCCTGAGTTGCTTAGCTACGCATCTGTATTTACCCAGGATATTATTTTCATAATATAAATCAGGCGTTGGGCATTTTTTATACTCATCCCATATTTTGACAGGTATTTTCTCATAAATAAATATGTCACCGGGCAGAAAAATGAACTCAACATAACCTGTGTTATGATCGCAACTGAAGTAGTCTGCCTCAACAAGCCTTGCATTCTTCATTTCAGATAAGGATTGTACAGTTTCACTACGATGATCTGAAAACAAAAATTGAGTCGTATAAAGGTGAGATAAAGCGTCCGTAAATGAGGTAAACTCGTTCGGAAGGTCTTTACACTTTTGTCCTGCGCATAAAATGGGTACCAAAAAAAGTGCGGTGACAATCCATTGCTTCATGATTCTAAAAATAATAATTAGATATCAATTTATATAGTTTCATCAAATAGAAAAACCCCTGATTAACAGGGGTTTAAATTTCAACTTTATTTTTGTTGCGAAGGGAGGGTTCGAACCTCCGACCTTCGGGTTATGAGCCCGACGAGCTACCGCTGCTCTACTTCGCGATGTGGACGGCAAATTTACGATCATAAGGACTACCATCCAAACTAATATTGCATTTTCTATCTTTAAGCCATGAACGGAAAATATCTTCTGATTTTATTCTTTCTCGCCATTTCCTGCAAACGCGTAAAACAATCTGATGACACATTGTATTCCAAACATCTTCAGCGAAATGTGAAATTGCACGTCCTGCACACACCACCGCCATCAGACCGTTCGCTGTTCAACCTGTTGATTTTGAATGACGGGCAGGATATGGACAAATTACACGTAAAAGAGATCCTGGATAGTTTATACAAAGCAGAAAAAATACTACCGCTCGTAATTATCGGTGTAGAGGCAGGCAACCGGATGCAGGAATACGGAGTCACTGACAAACCAGATTATCTGAACCGTGGTGGCAGAGCCACATTCTATGATGCATTCATCAATAATGAATTATATCCATACGCAAAAAAACAATCCGGAGTTAGAAAATTTCAATCCGTTGTGATAGCGGGTTGCTCCATGGGAGGACTCTCTGCTTTTGATATTGCATGGAATCATCCGGATAAGATTAGTAAGGTGGGCGTTTTCTCAGGTTCCTTCTGGTGGAGAGATAAGGCTTCAGAAGACAGTTCCTATTCAGATGAAAAGAACCGGATCATGTATTCGAAATTAAAGGCCTCAAGAAAAAAACCAGGATTACAATATTGGTTTTACGCAGGCGCTGCGGAAGAAAAGGGAGACAGGGACAAAGACAGTATCATCGATGTTATTGACGACACAAAAGACATTATTCATCTCCTGGAAAAGAAAAATGTAGTTGCACCGGAGGGGATTGTTTACAGGGAATTACCTAACGGTGTTCATGATTACAGCAGCTGGAGTGAAGTATTTCCGGAATTTCTGATCTGGGCCTTTCCAGCCCGCTAGCTTACGGTTGACAGATGACAGTTGGGTTGGCAGATGACAGAAATTAACCAAGCTGTTGCGAATCTCAGCACTTCCGGTGTTCCAGTCTTCCAGACTTCCACACTTGCAGTTAAATCATTTCCATCTCAAGAACCGGATTCCGCATATTCTTTTTACTGGCAAATTCTTTGGCAGCTTTGATGAAGGCCACAAAAATGGGCTGTGGATTTTCCACAGAACTTTTAAGCTCCGGATGGTATTGTACGCCTATAAAGAAGGGGTGATTGGGTAATTCTATAATTTCCACCAGACCGCTTTCAGGATTTTTTCCGCTGGCGATCATACCCGCATCCTCAAACTGCTGGAGGTATTCATTATTAAATTCATAACGATGCCGGTGTCTTTCGGAGATCATGGATTTGCCATATATAGCTCTCGCCAGCGTGCCGTCTTCAAGAGCACAGGGAT
>Ga0206851_1202_pt1 | contig 14687 bp, 13 predicted proteins | sample Alteio_BWOrgCont_13_FD_152904 | JGI IMG/M metagenome (GOLD analysis project Ga0206851, IMG submission 152904) | Enriched cells from forest soil in Barre Woods Harvard Forest LTER site, Petersham, Massachusetts, United States -... | ecosystem: Environmental > Terrestrial > Soil > Temperate forest >... | reverse complement strand
TTACCCTTATCTTTGGTTGAACAGATGATAGGCGCCCAAATGCCGTTAGCCGAGAAGATGGACCGTGCAGCTCACGTGGTTTGGACGGATTGTCCACTACAGATAACCAAGTTTCAGACTGATCGTCTGGCCAAAGAAATCGCTGCGAGGTATGGAGACTCAAACGACTGAGCTCGTTCAATTACCTGGCTCCCAGTATCTGACTGAGAACGGGACCGTTCTGGATTTGGATCAACTTCATCAGTTGCCCCATCCCGAATTGGTCAACTTGGCGCGCGAACTCAATCTACGGGTTTCTCAGGAAAGGACTCGCCACCAATTCACCTTCGATTTGCTAAAAGCTTACGGCGCTCGGGGGATCAAACTCCGTGCCGAAGGTATGTTAGAGCTTTCCAGCGAAGCATACGGATTCTTGCGTTGGGAACGCTATAACTTCACACCTTGTCCGGAGGATGTTTATGTACCGGCCTCGATTCTGAAACGGTATGGTCTGCGGGCCGGCGTAAAGATCAGATCAACCATACGAGCGCCTCGGGATAAAGAAAAGTTCATGGCCCTGGAAGAGGTGCTGAGCGTCGAGGGTATTCCGATTGAGCGTTGGACCGAGCCGAAACTATTTGATCAACTCACCGCGCTGTTCCCGGATCGGCGCATATTGCTCGAGAACAGTAAGACTAAGAGCGTGAGCGCGCGGGCAGTTGACTTAATTACGCCATTGGGGCGAGGCCAACGCGGACTGATCGTGGCTCCGCCGCGGGCCGGTAAGACGATTTTGTTAAAGGAAATTGCCATGGCCATCCGGGCGAATTCGCCTGAGGTCCATCTGATATTGCTTTTAGTTGACGAGCGACCTGAGGAGGTAACCGACCTCCGTCGTTGTTTAGATTGCGAAATCTTCAGTTCGACCTTCGATGAAACGCCGACTCGCCATGTGCAGGTCGCCGAACTAGTGAGTGAGCGGGCCAAACGGTTGGTGGAGCTCCGCAAAGATGTCGTGATTCTGCTGGATAGCATCACGCGGCTAGCCCGTGGCTATAACTCGCTGCAGCCAGGGCGTGGCCGTATCATGTCCGGCGGTGTCGAATCCAAGGCTTTGCTCAAACCGAAAAGGTTCTTTGGCGCGGCTCGCAATTGTGAAGAGGGTGGCAGCCTTACTATCCTGGCTACGGCTTTGATCGAGACGGAAAGCAGGATGGATGAGGTCATTTTTGAGGAATTTAAAGGAACCGGCAACATGGAGCTCCATCTCGACCGTACATTGCTCGAGAAACGGATCTTCCCGGCGATTCACATTCTTAAGTCTGGGACCCGGCGAGATGATCTGCTGTATCATCCGGACGAATTCGCGCGGATTACCGTCCTCCGGAAAAAGCTGGCTCAACTTCCGGCGATCGAAGCCATGGAAGTGCTGCTTGACACCATTAAGGGTACGAAAACGAACGCCGAACTGCTTCTATCCGCGCTGCGCTAAATGGTCCAGAAAGAGGTTTTGATTTTAGCCGGCACCGAGGAACTGAATGCTTGGTGCGATGTTCAGGCGACTTCCGATCGAATCGCGGTTGATACTGAAGGCGATAGTTTACACTGCTACTTCGAGAAGCTCTGCCTGATCCAACTCTCTGTTGCTGATCAGGATCTTATTGTCGACCCGCTTAGCGGCATAGATTTAAAGTGCTTTAACGAATTCTTGCACGAGCGCACCGCAGTCTTTCATGGCTGTGATTACGATCTGCGAATGCTGCGGCGCGGAGCAGGCTTCCTTCCAGGCCCGATATTTGACACTTACCTGGCCGCCAGACTGCTGGGGATCAAAGAAGTCGGGCTGGCATCGCTGGTTAAAAGCTATTTCGGCCTGGATCTTCCAAAATCTTCGCAAAAAGCGAATTGGGCGCGTCGTCCCTTGACACCGGTCATGCTTGACTACGCGATCAACGACACCAAGTACCTGCTGCCGCTGGCGGAACGGCTGGAAACTCAGTTACGCGAAATCAATCGATGGTCTTGGTACGAGGAGACTTGTAACCGGGCGGTAGCAGCCACTGCCGAAGATCGTGAGCGTGACCCCGAGCGTGTTTGGAAAATCTCTGGCAGCGCCGCTCTTTCAACCCGGGGCTTGGCATTGTTGCGCGAGCTTTGGTTCTGGCGGGATACCGAGGCGCAGAGCGTTGACCGCCCGACGTTCCAGATCATGCGGAATGAAGAATTGATTGAGCTCGCCAAGAGTGCAGTATCCGGTGCGAAAGTGAAGCCGCCAAGTTGGTTGCCAAGTGCCCGGAGGCGGCGTCTGGAAGAGACGATCGACCGCGCTTTGCAGGTCCCGGAATCGGATTGGCCTCAGCGAGCTAAATCCGTCCGTTTTCGCTCTTCCCTGGAACAAGAGCAGCGTCTGGATCGATTGCGGGCGAAACGGGATGCGATTTCCAACGAGCTAGGTTTGGATCCGGCAATTGTCGCATCGCGAAGCATTCTCGAAGCGGTGTCGCGCGAGCCGGAATCCGCCTCGACCATCTTGATGGATTGGCAACGGGAATTATTGGGGGATCTAGGACGGTAGGGGACCGGCTCCCGCGGTCCGAGATTGAGGCGATAGGTGGGCACGTGCCGTGGGCGGCGCGCCGGCGCGCGGCTTAACGCCGTTCCTCTCAAAAATTTTCGTTTGGCAAAGTTGCCCGGTTACGGTATTCCTGAGACACCACCGTGAAAACGAGCTCAACCCAAACCCTTGGTGCAAGGCCTAGCCCTGGGTTGTCCTCTGTGTATTTCTTTTATTTTTGGTGGGGCTTTAACAGCTTCTGAGCTGCGGATCGCACCTACGCAATTCTCTCAGAAGCTGGAACTCAACTTCCCGCCATGGCTACTTTTCTCTCCAACCCACCCGCACCCGAAGCCAAACTCGGCTCTAGCCTCTCTTGGCGCAATGACCAAAAGGGTTGCGAACCCCTAAATCCGCCGCAGACTGCGGAAGCCCTTGCAATGATCATTATTACTCGTCCCGATGCTACTGAAGACCAGATCGAGCACATCGTATCCCGAATCCATAACTGGGGCTTAAGAGCCGAAGTCAGCCGCGGTGAAATGCGGGTGGTGATCGGTGTTATCGGCCCGGAGGATAAAATTCGGGAGAAACCCTTGGGCGCCTTTCCCGGGGTAGAGTCGGTTACCCCGGTATTGAAGCCGTATAAGCTTGTTTCTTACGAATTCCGCGGCACGTCTTCGAAAGTAAAAATCGGCGATGTGGTGGTCGGCGGGAAAGAAGTGGTACTGATGGCCGGGCCGTGCTCGGTGGAAAATGAGGATCAGATCATCGCGATTGCTCAATCAATCCGAAAGGCGGGAGCCAAGATCCTGCGAGGCGGCGCCTTTAAGCCCCGAACCTCACCGTATAGCTTCCAAGGTCTAGGAAAAGCCGGGCTCCAGCTTTTAGCAGAGGCGCGCCGAGAGGCCGGTTTGCCTATCATCACCGAAGTGATGGATACCAAAGACCTGGATTTGGTTTGTGAATATGCAGATTGCTTACAGGTCGGAGCGCGTAATATGCAAAATTTCTCGCTGCTTCGGGAGGTCGGGAGAACCCGGCTGCCAGTGATGTTAAAGCGCGGAATGGCTGCCTCCATCAAGGACCTTTTGATGAGCGCAGAGTATATCCTGAGCGAAGGAAATTTTAATGTCCTGCTTTGCGAGCGCGGCATCCGGACATTTGAGACCATGACCCGAAACACTCTGGATCTGAACGCGGTGCCGGTTCTCAAAGCCGAAACGCATCTCCCCGTGGTAGTCGATCCGACACACGGGATCGGTATTCGGCAGTTCGTTCCTGCTATGGCCTTAGCGGCGGTTGCGGCCGGGGCCGATTCCATCATGGTAGAAGTCCACAATGCTCCCGAGTTGGCCAAAAGTGATGGCGAACAGTGTCTTCTCCCGAGCGAGTTCGCGGAGCTGGTTGGCAGAATTCGCGGAGTAGCCGAAGCTATCGGTCGCGAAGTATGAAAATAGAAGTCCAGTTCGTGCGTCTCCTCGTCACCCTCATTTGCTTGCTTAGCTCCTCGCTCGCCTTGGCCGACTCTAAGAACGAAGCAAAGAAGAACTACGACGCCATCATAACCCGAGCTTCGCGCGACCTGGCAGATGGAAAAATCGATGAAGCCGCGGCAGATGCCCAACTCGCGGAAAAGCTGGATCCAAACAATCCCGAAACCGCTAACCTGTCTGGAATTGTTGCCAGTAAAAAGAAGGATTATGCCGAGGCGGTTTCCCAATTTAATCGCGCCCTAACCGAAAATCCAAAGTTCTACACCGCGAAATTCAATTTGGTAGACGTGTTGTTGTTACAGGGCGATTACCAGCAAGCGCGCTCGATTCTAGCGGATCTAAGCGAGATCGATCCAAAGTCCGAGGTGGTGCAATTCAAGTTCGCCCTTAGCTATGTGCTGGCCAACGAAACCGATCAAGCGTCGGCTTTCATTGATGAGATGGAGTTTCCCGGCAAGACCCCGGCATACTATTACGCACGAGCTGCGGTCTGGTTGAAAAAAGGACTGGATAAGGACGCCAGCCAATACAGCGTGAACGCGCACAAGTATTACACCGACGGCCAGTGCAAATATTTTTTGAGCATCTTGCAAGAGATGGGGCTGAACGTTTCTGTTCTGTGAAGAGATGAAGCTCAGAAAGGGTCAACAGCTTAAAGAACATGCTTCCGAGATCATCGAGAGGCTGCGAAAGCTTTACCCGGACGCCCATTGCGAGCTGAATTTCACTAACCCCCTCGAATTGCTGGTAGCCACAATTCTTTCCGCTCAGTGTACGGATAAGCGAGTCAACATTGTGACTCGCGATCTGTTTAAGAAACTGAAAACGGCGGCAGATTATGCCAGGATTCCCCAGGAAGAGTTAGAAGCTGACATAAAATCGACCGGTTTTTTTCGAAGCAAATCAAAGAGCCTTCGCAGCATGGCCCAAGACCTGGTCAACAAGTTCCACGGCAAGGTACCGGCAGCCATGGAAGCACTAACCTCTCTGGCCGGTGTAGGTCGGAAAACGGCAAACGTGGTTCTGGGCAACGCATTTCACATCAACGACGGAATTGTCGTCGATACCCATGTCCGGCGTTTGGCGCAAAGACTCGGTCTAACTCGTCAAGAGGACCCGGACAAAATTGAGAGCGAGCTTATGAAACTCGTTCCTCAGAACGATTGGACGGATTTCAGTCATTGGCTGATTTGGCACGGCCGCCGTTGCTGCTATGCGCAAAAGCCGGATTGTTCCCACTGCGGCTTGGCAACAATTTGTCCGAGTTTTGACGAATACGCGAAGCTGTCGGCTGACGCAGAAACCAAAAAAGCTTCCGCCGTAAAAAAACGGTCAATGCCGGCAAAGCGTCAGCCTAAGCAGACTGGTGAAAAACGAATAGCAGCGAAGCTGTGACTCAAGAATAGCCTTTGGTTTGCTTGGGGAATCTGCTGTTCGATGTCGCTCCTAACGGCCACGCCCGCATCGCTACGCGAAGCGTTGCGGGCGGGAGCTGATCGCTTTGCCGGTTACCGTAGCTATAAATATTTTGCTCCTACGGAGCATGTTTCTGGCGAATTACTCTTTACTGGATCGGCATCGCGTAGAGCAGACCGCCGTGACGCCAAGTTGCATCTAGCCCTCTATCGATCGCTAGTCCGGAACTGGCCCCGAGGTCTCGCTCGAACGCTTGACCATAGTTTCCCACGGCTTTGATGACCCGCTCAGCTCACCGGTCGTCTAAGCCCACCGGTTTCCCGATCCCTTTAGTGACTCCGAGCAGGTAAAGCACTTCCGGATCTTTGCCCGTCTTGCTGGTCTCAATGTTTTCGCTGGTAATACCTAACTCTTCTGCCTTGATCAGTACTGAAATCGTAGCGTTTACTAATGTCAGCCAGTCATCTGCTCTCATGACTGCGCTGACCGGCGCCATGCCAATGATCTCCGGCAACATGACCGCGTCTCCGACCTTCTGACGGTTGGCTATCCTTAATCGAGCTAACTCGGTTTCCTCCGCGCTCATTGCTTTCACGTGTCCGGAAGTGAAGGCTGACTCCGTTTCACCCCACTCTTCAATCGCCAAGATCATCGGCTGCCACCCCTCTCGCTCAAAGTAATTCCGCAAATGTTCCTCATTCGCCATCTCAATATTCTGCTCGTTCCTATATCCCGGTTGCACGACGATCTGCGTATGTACTAACTGACTTACCGTGGTAATTCCTGAGTCCTTCCTTACCAGAACTCTCTGAACATTGAAGAAGAATGGATAGGAGGTAGTTAGGTTTAGTTCAGTTAACTTACTCGGCGCCATTGGCTCAACCGGGATGTAAAGATCTGCGGCTCCGCTTTGGACCATTTCAGGCCCAGTCTTTCGGTCGCAAGCCTCGAAAGCCGCCTTATTCGAGTCCTGCAGTATCGCTGCTGCTAAAGCCTTAGTCAGATCAACAGCTAAACCGGCCCAACTTGTGCCGGTGGGCAAATCTGCCAGACCGGCTCGTACATTTACTGCGCTGACAAGCCGATTTGCCTGCTTGATTCGATTGACGACGGTCTCGGCGATTGTGCTTTTGGTCAGCGCACCGGAGAGCGCCAGACCAAGCGCGAAGATCAAATAGTTCCGGTTCCTACTCTGCCATCGATTCTGACTCATGCGCCACACTCCTAGCGGACTTCGGCAGATTGACAAATGAGAAACCGAAGGTGATGTCGCGGCGGATCCGACAGGTCTACGTCTAGGCCTTCGGCATCCGATATGGCCTATTTACAGACGGGAACTTCATCACCATTCAGCCGTTCCGAATTGGTCAGGCGGAGGACGCCTGGGACCTGGATGACATGAGCCATTCTCATACGCCTCTGCTGGAGAAGATGCACGTCGTTAATGGAACGGCAGCCATGGATAATTATGCCTTGGTAGAAGAAGGCCTGCACCAAACGGGCGCGTTTCCGAGCGAGACCGCAAAACAGTTTGGCGAGCTCACGATGGCTTATATTGACGGCAATACGATTCCGTTTCTGTGGTACTATGCCAGCCGGTTCGCGCTCTTTGATAACCACTTCCAAACCATCGTGGGACCGTCGAGTCCGGACAACGTTTCTCTCATTGCCGGGCAGTCCGGTTCAACTCAATGGGTTAAGCATCCGACGACTGAAGCGCTGAACGTGCCGGCGAATGCAGCGCTGGGAATTGGCGTCCCGATTGAGGGCGACCCGGATCCGCTCTGGGGTTCGGCAAAAGACCCTCTAGGAAACTCAGAGAAAATGCCTCCGACCCTTAGCACGAACGCCCAGATTAATCTGACTTTTGCTAGTCTTCCGTTGACGCTGACTGGCAGCGCCATTGGAACCATCCAGGGCAGCGATCTGGATGCCGCGACCGACCTAGCCGACATTCAAGATGATATTAAGTTTCTTAGCGGCCTGAGCAACGCATCGGTCAATTGGCGTTGGTACGAGGAAGGGTTTACGTTCTCTGGCTACACGGGTGCGTCGGACACCGGCGGCATCGGCGACTACATTGCGCACCATAATGCTCCGCAGTATTTCGGCTACGTCGCTGCGAACACGCAAATCAATCAAAACCTGCAAAGCTACAACCAATTCTTTGACGATATCACCAGCCGGACGTAGACTACCGTTTACGCAAGCTCACCGCCGGGCAGTACATCCCCTTCTCTTCCCGTGTCCACCAGGCACCGGTTTTCTGTCTCTCTTCCAGCGTGGTGAAATGATATTCGTACAATTTCGCCCGGATGTAATGGGGCGGCGAATCCGGGAATGGATTCGTTTTCAGTAAGCGGATGACCGGCTGAGATCCTTCCAGCAAGCGGGCGAGAAAATTAACGAACCAAGGCTCTTCCTGTACGTCCCCCAACGCTGCAAACCAGATCTGCCAGTCTAACCTGGGTTGGTGCGGGGCCACAATCGGAAGCGCGTCTTGCACGTTCCCGATTTGATATTTGAATTCATAAGGCTTCCAGGTCACGCCATCTTCACTTCCCTCGACGATAATCTCGGGACGAGTAGTCGTCATAACCCGGAACAAACCGTAGCTATTGAGTGAGCGGAACCTCTCGATATAACTGTAACATTGGCCGAGCAACGGAGGCCAATCGCTGTCTGGAAAAAAAGATTGCCAGAGCAATGGCCCACTAAACGTTAGAACTATCACCACCACTGGGATCAGAAGCCAGGAGGGCCACTTAGGGCCCGCCAACTGGAGAAGTGGTCGTTTCTTTCGCCCGAAACGCGGCCAGACCGAATCGTCGACGGCTAAAAGACAAAGTGTCGCAGCGAGTAAATTAAAGAAACAATAGTTGCCGGTTGCCGCGATCAATACCTGGAGCAGGAAAATACTAGCTGCGCCGATCAGGCGAAAGCGTTTGGGAGAGAAAAGTAAGAAAGGTGCTACCAGCTCGATGGCGAACATCTGCGCAACCGAGAAAGCCTGAAACCATCCGGGGAGTTGATTCGCCCACCAAGCTAGCGGTGTCGGCAACGGTTGCGTCCAATAGTGGTAATTTAATGCCGTTAAGTTCCACCAGGATAGATCACCGCTGGTTAGCTTTACCACGCCCGACATGAACGTCAGCCGGAACAAAAGCCAACGTAAGATGAAATGAGCCCAGCCAGATACTGGCATTTGCGATCTTCCCGACGGCAGCCAGCGTAACGGCGCAAGAAAGATACTGAAAAAGCCGGTCTCCAGCAGGAGATAATCCCATTGGAAGTTCATGAACAGCTGACCGGCAACCGCGATCGAGAGATAAATTAACCAGAGCAGTATGAGGCAAAGAGCCGGTGCCACCTCAAAAATAAGTGATAGGCTAAGTCCAGCTCCAATTGCGCAGAGTGCATGCAAGAACCAATCGGTGGAGTTGAACCAGCAAAGGGTGGGATAAAGCCAATACGATTGGGCGCCGAACCGATTTCGTACCTGGTCTAGCCATTGCCCTAGCGGAACGATGCCGTCGTGACCAACCAGTCCATCCGCTTGTACCCAAAAAGAGAGAATTGCGATCAGGTAAATCAAACCGAGCAGCCGCAGAAAAAGTTGACGAGCTCGATAGTAGGTCGCCGGTTCGGGCGATTCTTTGCCCCAAAGGGCGGTAGTAAAGAGCGAAGCGAGTCCTCGGTGCGCGGCTACGACTCTATATACCGCTCGAGCGAGAAGCCCGAAGCCGGGAAAATGCTGGTAACACCAGTAGGACTTGCTGCCGCCCGATCCGTAATTTAAGCCACGGAAGACCGCCTCTGCCCCTCCGAACACTCTTCCGTCCGGCTCGATCAACCGAATGGCCGATTGAAAACATTCGATGGACAAATCTTCGGCAAACTTCGCTGCGACCGACTGATACGGAGCAACATCGACCTTTCCGTTAAGACTCTGTTGCCACCGAATAATCCATTGTGAGCAGAACTGACAATCGCCATCGTAGACTAGCAGCGGCCGTTCTGCCGGTGGTGCACTCCGGACTAAACGGTCTGGGCAATCGATCAGCGTGTCTCCCACGGGTTCAGATAAGGCCGCCGATCACAGCGCTCAAGCGTTGCTGTAATTGTGAAGGTTGGTTCCGGATACGTGAATCTGGACGTTGAAATCCTGTAAGGACGTTCCACGTCTACGGGACCCGCGAGTGCAGACATTTTGTGGTTCGGCGCGAGATAGACCGTCTCCTAACAACGGGCAGAAAGTTCGTGTAATGCGGCTCCCCTTCCGCCTTCGTCCGAACCCGTCTACGCATGCTGCCCTTCACAACGGACTATGGCGGACAGGCCGACTGGGCTTCGCATTCCGTGTTGCAGCTTGGGCGGGTTACGAGGCATGCAATTGTAGCAGGTATTGGATGCGAATAGACGCGACGCCCTGGGCCCACGATGCATTCAATACACTGGGCGAATAAGTATCGAACAGCGAGGCCACCCCTCGGTGAATCCCGTTACGAAGCGCTCTGCTTAGTCGGGAACGGATTCCGATAGAACTTTTCTTGGTGCCAATATGGGTAGACTAACGGAACCGCGCTGGCGGCATCGAGCTTGCTTACCTGTTCCGTCGTCAAGTTCCATCCCACGGATCCGAGATTGTCGCGCAGTTGTTGTTCATTGCGGGCCCCGATGATGATCGTAGCGACGGTAGGCCGCTGAAGCAGCCAATTGATAGCAACCTGAGGCACGGTCTTTCCGGTTTCGGCGGCGACTTCATCCAGGGCGTCGACCACCTGGTAGAGATAATCGTCCGAGACCTTTGGGCCCATCTCATTAGAAAGCGCGCTCCGCTGGCGACTGACTTCCGGCAATGGCTGTCCACGGCGAATCTTCCCGGTTAAACGACCCCACCCGAGCGGGCTCCAAACTACGGCGCCCACCTTCTGATCCACACCCAGCGGCATCAGTTCCCATTCATATTCGCGACTAATCAGTGAGTAGTACGCTTGATGCGCGACATAGCGAGCCCAACCATATTTTTCCGAGACGGCCAGCGATTTCATCAAGTGCCAGCCCGAGAAGTTGGAGCAACCGACGTAACGGATTTTACCACCTCGGACCAAGTCGTCGAGCGTGCTCACTGTTTCTTCGATCGGAGTAAAGGCGTCGAAGCCGTGAAGTTGAAACAGGTCGATGTAATCAGTGCCGAGGCGACGGAGACTGCCTTCGACGGCATTGATCAGATGGAACTTGGACGAACCAACATCGTTTGGGCCCGCTCCGTGTGAGAAGGTCGCTTTGGTAGAAATCAATACCTGATCCCGGCGTCCCTTAATAGCGCCACCAAGCACTTCCTCGGACGCGCCGTCCGAGTAAACGTCGGCCGAATCGAACATGGTCAAACCAGCCTCAAGGCAGACATCAACTAAACGCGTCGCCCCTTTGACGTCGGTTGAACCCCAAGCTTGGAAGAACTCATTGCTTCCCCCGAATGTGCCGGTGCCGAAGGTTAGAACCGGCACGCTGAAACCTGATCCGCCAAGTAATCGATATTCCATAGTCGTTCGATGTTGTTCGAACGAGTAACTCGGCCAGAATCGTGACTCCGGCAAGTGCTGCTTTTTTTAAAAACAGGTTTGGTGGTATTTGGAGATAGTAACGTGCAAGTTCCCCGCGCGGGCGTCTGGCGGAAAGCTGGGCTGCACCGCCAAAATCTGCGATAGGAGTGAGACAAGTCTAGCTTTCGATAGAACCATGTGCCCGATTGATCCATCATCAGCAGCAGACGAGCTCAAAGTCTCAGCACCGGATTGCCAGACTGACACATCCGAATTGATCGATCTGCTTTCCAAAACGTATTTATTTGGGATCGGTTATTGGAATGGCGAAAGAGCGTCTCGCAACGGTTATTTACTGAAGAGCAACTATGATTGGAAGGCTTCCCGGATTGGGAAACTGGGCAACGAGATCGTGACCCACTTCGGAATTTGGAGATTGCAAGTCCGAGTGGGCCGCGCTCGGGTTTGGGTCGCTGGGATTGGAGCGGTCGCGGCGCACGATTACTATCGTAAAAGAGGATTTCTGCGTACGATCGCGAACGTCGCTTTGGAATCTCTCCGCAGTTCTGATTACGACATCTCCCTATTGTTTGGGATTCCGAACCTCTATGAAAAATATGGCTATCGCCGGGCCTGGACGTGGTTGAATGCAACGATCGAGACCACGCAGATCTCGACCAAGGCCGTACCCGTAAGAGTAGAGCGATGTCGATCTGCTGCCCGAGCCGATTTGGCTGCTCTGTATAACCGAGAAAATGCGAATCTAACCGGAACCGCGGTTCGACCGACGTTCCCGCTGGGTAACCCGTTTATAGAAACCGACGCTTACCTCTGGAAGCAAAACGGGGAGGTGACCGGCTTTGTGTTTGTTGGACGTACCGGAACACCGTTCGACGTTAGATCCTGGGCCGGCGATCCGGAGGCTATTTTGGCCGTAATTAAACGCCTGGCTATGGCGCGTGGCGTTAGTACGGTTCGGTTTCAATGGATCCATTACCTGAGCAAGCTTTCGCGGTTTCTTCGGCGACAGAACTGTGAACTTAAAAGCGAATATCGTAGCTCAGGTGGGCCATTGGTTCGGATGATTTCGCTCGAACGGTTTGTGACCCGGCTTCGCCCAGAACTCGAGGATCGCCTGAAAAAGTCGTACCTGTCTGCTTGGCGCGGTGATGTTTTGCTGGAAAGCGGTGATGAAGCGGTGACGCTGCGCATCGACCACGGCAAAATCGAGATTGCTGCGGCAGGGTCGGCTCCAAACTCGATTTCAGGAGGAGAAGCCGTAGCGCAGCTGCTATTCGGAACCGACAACCCATATGAGATCGTTGACGAGGACGAGAACGAAGCGCCTGGTGAGGATGGCCATGGTCTACACTTTACCGATTACCCGCTGCGGCTTCCCGTCGAGCCAGGCAGCGATGTTCTCCACGATTTGTTGAAACGCGCTCGCATACGTGGCCTCGGTAACATATCCAACATGCGGAGTGGCCAACACATTCGGTAAAAACCGAAACGGATGAGCGGGCGGCAGGGGTTCTTGGTCGAAGACATCAAGCGCAGCTCCTTTGATCTTGCCGCTTTGTAAGGCAGCGATCAAAGCTGGTTCGGACACGATCGGCCCGCGTGACGTGTTTACCAGATAAGCCGTTGGCTTCATCAGCTCTAATTCACGTTCGCCGACAAGGTCACGGGTGCGTTCACTCAGTCTGACGTGGATGCTAAGAACGTCAGCTTGCTGGAAAAGATCGTCTTTCTCTACGCGTTCTACCCCGTGTTGAGCGGCCTTGTCCGCGGTTAGGTTCTGGCTCCAAGCGATGACCCGCATTTTAAAGGCGGCTCCATAGCGTGCCATCACTTGTCCGATCTTCCCGAGACCAAGCAAAGCCAGCGTCTTACCTTGCAGATCAATGCCCACGCCCAATTGCCAGCCACCCGCTCTCACCGAAGCAGCTTCAGAATAGAGATTTCTTGTCACTGCCAGAAGCAACGCCCAGGTCAGCACCGGAGTCGCTTCGAGATCCATGCTCTCGGTACCGCAGACCACGATGTTGTGTGCCCTGGCCGCTGCGAGATCGATCGCGGCGTTGGCCATGCCGATCGTAGCGATCATTTTCAGGTTCGGCAGCCGGCTGATTAACTCAGCGCTGAAGCGCGTTCTTTCCCGGATCACCACCACGACGGCAAACGGCTCCAGTCTCGCCATTAGTTGATCGATGTCTGAAATATTGTCGTGAAAAAACACGGTCTTGGCCGTGGGCTCCAGACTTGACCAGTTCGCGAACGAGTCCGCATTACGTTGGTAATCATCAAGCACTGCTACTCTGATTGAGTCCGGCATATCTAAAATTGGTAGGACACAGCAATCTCGCTAAAACGAATAGGCCTAAAGGGCACAAAGAACGCAAAAAAATTTCGGGAATCGAGTCATTCTAGAAGCGGCCCCTCTCCTTCGTGTCCATTCGCGGTTCTGCTTTTATCTACGTTCATCTGCGGTTGGTTTGTCATCTTCGTCTTCATTCCGCAGTTAAAAATCCTTTGCATTTGCTCTAAGCTGTTCTTATCGAAAGATCACTATTCATGAGCGCACAACCTCTCGAGGGCAAAGTCGGTGTCGTTTTCGGGGTCGCTAACAAACGCAGCATCGCTTGGGCTATTGCCCAGGCCTGGCATTCAGCGGGGGCCAAGCTGATTTTTAATTATCAAGGCGAGCGATTGAAAGAGAATGTCGAAGAACTGACGTCCACTTTTGGCGCCGATGTACCAGCCTACCCTTGCGATGTCTCGAGTGACGAGCAGATCAGCGAGTTTTTTCAGAATGTCAAAAAGCACACCGATCATTTGGAGCTGTTGTTACATTCAGTGGCTTTTGCCCCCAAGGAAGCGTTGGAAGGCGATTTCGTTAGTACGAGCCGAGACGCTTTTTTGATCGCTCACAATATCAGTGCGTATTCGTTGGTGGGAGTGGTCCGGGAAGCGGTCCCATTCATGACGAATGGTGGTTCGGTGGTTTCCATGACCTACTACGGCTCGGAAAAAGTGGTACCCCACTACAACGTGATGGGAGTAGCCAAAGCGAGTTTGGAAGCGACGACTCGTTACCTGGCCTATGATCTTGGGCCAAGGAAAATTCGCGTGAACTGTATCAGCGCTGGACCCGTACAAACGCTAGCCGCGCGGGGGATCGCGGGGTTCTCGTCGATGTTAAAACACTATCAAGAACGCGCTCCGTTGCGTCGTAGCTGCGAGCCATCCGAACTCGGTCAGACCGGCGTCTTTCTAGCCAGCGACGGGGCCGCCGCCATCACAGGTCAGGTGATATACGTGGATGGTGGTTATCAGATTATGGGGATGTAGACTCTCGAAATTTTATCTCAGGCAAAGGCGTAAAGGTACAAAGGGTCGTCGCAACGCCGAGCCGGAGGGGCGTCGCATTCCGCGTTGTAGCTCCAGCGGAACTCGTCTCTTTCTTCCGGCCGCAGTCGCGAACAGAGCCTCATTTGTCTTCGGTCTGGCAGACAAGCCCCAATCCATAAACCTCGTCTTTTAGTTTGGTCGATCCTATCGTAGGTTTTCCGAGCCTTAGCTTCTAATGCACATTTTTGACGAACTAATTGCAGCGGTTGGTTCCGATGTTATCTCGCGCGACCCAGCAAAGCGGAAGGATTACAGTGGCGACAAATGGTTTGCTGCGCACCTGCC